>Ga0325414_1004603_pt1 | contig 14467 bp, 4 predicted proteins | sample PopdelMetagenome_8_FD_206183 | JGI IMG/M metagenome (GOLD analysis project Ga0325414, IMG submission 206183) | Populus deltoides microbial communities from Bellville, Georgia, United States - Leaf-PdKOR-R3 | ecosystem: Host-associated > Plants > Phyllosphere > Phylloplane/Leaf | place: USA...
AAGCTATGTCATCTTCCCTTATAGACTCTGAGTCAGACGGCAAAGAGCATGAGGACGATTGATACTGACTTAACTCCACCTGGCTCTGGTAAAGCCACCGGTCCCTTTGGTATCTCTCAATTGAATGCTTCTCTGTAAAAGGCGAGCTCTTGTAGTGTAATGAACAAATGGGGGTTGTAATAAAAGAAGTAACCTTGTTATAATTCTGAGCTGACACAGAAAAAGATGAGAAAGCTTGGAGCTTGTACACAAGAGCCATGCTTATCAGTCAGTCTCTATGATTCTGAATCAAAGAGAACCCAGCAGTTAGAGAGAGAGAGAGAGAGAGAGAGAGAGAGGCTATTGTTTTGGAGTTAATAGAGACCATTTATGTGTATATATGCATCGAGAGAGAGAGAGAGAGAGAGAGAGAGAGAGAGAGAGAGAGTTGTTTTGGAGCTAATAGAGACCATTTAAGTGTATATATGCATCGAGAGATCGAGAGAGAGAGAGAGAGAAATTGGGTTTGAGGAGGAGTTGTGTTTGTGTTTTGGTACTTTGGTAGGCTTGGGAAGGCAAACTGGCCTTTTGGCCAAAGAGAGAGACATGTTTTTCTGCTGGGCAAAGCTTCAAAGATATCCCTTAATTATTGGGCTAGAATCAATTTAATCTCAAACAAATATTTTTACCAATTTTATCCCTCCTTGATTTTGATTTCTTAATTGGGGTTTCTATTAGAATTCATTGATAAAATATTTTGTCTCTTTTTTAGAAAAAAAGGGTATAATTTAACGTATTCATGATCAATTTGGGATCAAAGATCTTGAATTGAGAATTTTTATGAGCCATAGAGGATAAAATTAAAAAAAAGGATTTGTTTAGAGACAAAATTAAAATTAAATATATAGTTAGAGAATAGTTTTGAGGATTGTTCTGTGCTTTTTCGTTTTTCCTTTTTTAGAGAACTGGAGACTAGAGAGAGAAGGTCTAAGGTTGTGTGCTTTTGGACTTTTGAAAGGACAGGTCAGGTTCTGGTTTCTTACTACGATCTAAAACCATTGTATTTATTAGCACGTGGAGTTCCATTAAAACAGAATTTGAAAAGAGGTTAGAGGGCCTGGGTTTAAAGCAATTGGAACTGAATTTGAAAAGCCCAACTTATTCCATCTAGAATTAGTACTACCCATTTATATTTTATCACGGGTTATAAATTTATTTTTAAAAATATTACTAGTTATGGAGATTATTTTCATGTGTTTTTTTACATAAAAAAATTAAAATGTAAATTGAAAAATTTATGAAAAAAAAATCAAGATATTCCGTAACATAAAATGAGACATGCATCTAATTGTATTTACGAAACTTATTCATTTAAATAAATAAAAGATAAATCTACACCTTAAAAATTCCATGACTTAAAGGATAAATAAAAATAAAACTAACTAAATAAACTCATGCCATAAAAATTATTATGCTAGGTTGAACACATCAGCAAAATAATTCTAAAATGAATATTTTTTTATTTTAAAAAATAAACTTCATTTGTATAAAAAAATATAGATGAATTAGAATAATACGAAATAGAAATAGAACAACTAAAAAACAAATTTCAAAAAAATATGCAAAAATCATGAACAAGATCATGAGACCGGGATAAACAAATGAAAAAAACTTAAAGATAATCACAAAACCAATATTAAAAAACTAATACGGAACAATAAGACTGTACAAAGCTGAATTCCTAACAAATCAAACGTTGAAAGATGAAAGTAAGAAAAAAATTTTAATTACATAAAAGGATAGAAAAAAATAAGGGTGGGAAAAAAACATTAATTAGAGGGATAAAAAAATTCAATTTGAGGGTTTAATTGAAGCAAAAAATAGCTTTAATAGAATGAAAAAAAATGAGTGTTAAATTAAAAAAATAATAACAATAACATAAAATTTCATTGGAGGATGAAATTGAAAAAAAAACTTCAACAAAAGTGCCAAGGATAAAATTAGAAATATTAAAAAAAGAGGACTGAAATGAAAAACCAAACATATGAGAAATTGTAATTGAAGGACTAAATTGAGAAAAATAAAAACTCGTATAAATAGAAATGGAATGAAATAAGAAATTAATAGAATGAGGACTGAAATTGAAAAGTAAGAAACAAAGAAGACAATGGTGTACATAACCTATCAAGAGAGAGAAAAGGAGAAAAAATCAAATGACCATCGGCAATAATTCGACCACTGTGATCTGTTATACATCACTCTATATGAAAACGGACAAGGTAGCGCATCTAGGGAGACAACAAAAGGCCAGTTACATTCACCGGGTGGCATCACACACATGTTAGGGCATGCCGAACTTTAAGCATTAAAAGATTAGAAAAAAAATATGAAAATACCAAAATACTCTCACGACCTCAGCAATTACACAAAATATTCATATGAAAGTACAAAAATACCCCTGTTTTGTCTCTTTCAAGGTTAAAGATGTAATTGCATTGTACATTAAAATTCAAAAACCTCAAAACACTTTTATCCAGCAACACAATAATTTTTTGACTCTAGGGCAAATACATATTTTTACTATTAAGACGCTTATGCAAAGTCAAGAAAGTTCTTGGTCAACAAGTTTATATTTTGTTGACTTTAGGGGCAAAAATATATTTTTATTGTGCAAAAAATGAAGAAAAGACATCAGCACCCCCACCCAAGAGGCTTAATGTTTTTTTACCAAAGGACATAAATGTAATTTTACAATAGCCCAAGACGCATTTTAATATGGATTGGGCTACAGTAAAACATCAAAGCCATTTAGTTTTGTAGGTAACAATCTAAAGTATAGAAGACCAGGCTACTAAAAAATTAATAAATCAATATCGAGAGTTTTTCAATTGCTATTTTAGATTGCATTAGATAAATGGCCTACGCTACGCCGCGGGTCAGGTTAATTTTTTATGAATGTAAAAAAGATGTCCATATGATATCAACGTTTTAGAAGAATAAGAAAATCAAATAACTTTTAGTAACTAAAAGAAGTCACATGTGCTGTCAGAGCAGTGACCTAGAAAGCAAACAAAAACAAAATACCATGAATCGACCATCTCATGCTTACTTTCATATAACTAATTTAATTTAATCAAAAATTAAAATTCCTTTTAAAAAAGCTAGATTCAACAAAGGTAGAAAAACAATAAAGTAAACCCTTATTGCTTTCAAAACCATAGAAAACTCCTATAGAAAACAAATAAAAATAACAAAATATTTGTGGATGAAATTGAAAAAAAAATAAACTTAACAAAAAAGGAAAAAACCAAGCAAGCCGGGGTGGACTTTATAAACCCGAATTAATCTCTCAAACCCATAACTTGTTAAATTATAGACCTAGGCTAAACTAAATAGTGAAACACATGCCAAATTAAATGCAAATGATGAAATCAATATATTTAATTTAATTTAAAAACAAAATTCCTTTTAAAGAAGCTAAATTTAACAAAGACTGGAAAAAAAAACCCGAGGCAACCCTTGTTATTTAAAAAAAAAGACAAATCCCATAGAAAGAGAATAAAAAAAATATATTAGAGGATGAAATCTAGAAAAAAATAGAGCTTAAAAAAAGAAAAAATTAAGCAAGCCCGAATGAACCTTGTAAATCTAAATTAAACTCTCAAACACACAATCCATTAAATTCTTGACCCAGGAGTTCAACACCTAAAAAATTTAAAGTTGGAGAATGAAATCAATTAATTTAATTCAATTAAAAAAATTCCTTCATAAAAGCAAAATTTAACAAAGATAAAAAAAAAAAAAATCAAGGTAACTCGTGTTATTTTCAAAGCAACTAAAAAATACATAGAAAGTGAATTAAAAAATAACAAAATCCTGGAGGATAAAAAAAAATAAAAAAAGGAAAAAAAAACTAAGGAAACCATATATATATGGAATATTAACATATTAGTATTTAAATCATTTAAGCATAAAATACATTATGATATTAATAATGTGATATGCATATATCAAAACTATATGAAAACTATATTTTATTATATCCAATATTTATGTTATCATCAAAACATATAATTAAATCATTATTATAACCATACGGCTAACACTTATATAGTAAAAAGAAAATTGTTAGGGGGAGCTTTTATTTTGTTAGACATTAAAGGAAGGGAGTTGCCGAAGTCTGTAAATTCAGATGTTGTAAAGAAATATTATGCTTGAATTTAATGTTATAAAAAAGTTAAAATTTTAGCCATATGGTTTTCAAAAAGATTTTTTTTATTCTTTGTGTCTCTTAATATTTTTCGTTGATTCTTTGTCATATCTCTTTAAAAATAATCTTGTTTTTGATCCACCACATAACTAATACTGATATTAATTGAATAAACCTGATAAACATAAACATCAAAGAAAAAAAATAAAAAGTGAGTTTATTTGAGTTCGAAGAGCATTTGGATCATCTCAAAGGGATGAGATTGCTAAAAAAAATACCAAAAGGAGTCATGATGAAAGAAGATAATAGAAAACAAAAGGGTGGATATGAGTCTTAAAGGGTGATCCAAGGGGCAAATGAAGTTTTAATATAAAATTATCAAGAAACAACAAAGTCAAGACAAAGAAAATATCTAGAAGGTTTATAACCACATTACTTCTTCAAAACAGAGTTTAAATGGAAAATGAGTGTAAACCCCACAGAAAAATAAAGGTTACCTAGATTGCAAACTAACTACATGAGAAATAAAAGTGAAGAAATTCATGCATATGGTTAAATAAAAATGGAAATTCAGAAATTTTTGGATATAAGTTTCTGGATGAAATATTTCGAGACATTGTAAATCAACTCGAAAATGTTGAGGGTTGGATTAAATTAAAGAAAATAAACTAAACTAAAAGTTGTGGGGTGAAATTATAAGAAATGAAAAGAGATATAACTTAATTATAAGAAGAAGAAAAAAGATGTATGGGCCTAAATGCAAATAAAAAAAAATTATAGGGCATAAATACTCCTATTCTCACCAAAATCTGCAGAAATCATAAGAAAAGAAAAGAGGGAGTTTTTGTATTCATTCTTGCAAATTCAAGAGAGAAACACCAAAATTTCAAGAAAACCATCCAAGATTAAGGGTTTATAGATGGAATAAATACTTGTTGGCAAGGGATTAACAAGAAAATTGAACAAGAAGAGAAGATGGAGGGTTAGCTATCATTAGATAAGAAAGGAGGGAGTTGAAAATTTTTCAACTAGTTGAAGATCAAAACCTAAATTCATACCGGACAAGGTGTTCTAAACATGATTTTATAAGTCATTGTAAATTCGATAATGAATTGATGCCTTAATGTGAATTATAGATTAAGGTTCTTAGACTTGAATTGGGGGAAAAGTATTTATTGTTAAAATTAAATTAAATTATGTGTGGTATGTGATTAGGGATGTGAAACCATGATAATTTACCCAGAAAATGTAGTTTGTGAAAGTTATGTGTGAAGGGAAGGGGGCTGACGAATCTGGGCAGACTTGTCTCCTGACTTTCAGTAAGATTTCAGATAGGAGGATGAGGGAATTAGAACTGGGTTCTCCTTAATTCATAGAACTTGTAGCCTCATGTCTTAGCTTTCTAACGAGACTAATCTCGCTTGAATCGGAGTTATATAACTCCAGATATGGTTAAAAATCTAAGGAGAGGTCAGATAGTAACAATTCAAAAACGTGACAGTAACAGTTGGACAGTAACAGTCCAAGTGTTTGTTGATGAACAATTTTGACTATTTTAGAGGCAGAACTGGGTTCTTTTTAATTATAGAACTTGTAGCCTCATGTCTTAGCTTTCCAACGAGACTAATCTCGTTTGAATCGGAGTTCTATAACTCCATATATAGTTAAAAATCTGAGAAGAGGTCAGACAGTAACAGTTCAAAAACGAGACAGTAACAGTTGGACAGTAACAGTCCAAGTATTTGTTAATGAGCAATTTTGACTATCTTAGAGGTAGAACTGGGTTATTCTTAATCATATAATTTGTAGCCTCATGTCTTAGCTTTCCAACGAGACTAATCTCACTTGAATCGGAGTTATATAACTCCATATATAGTTAAAAATCTGAGGAGAGGTTAGACAGTAACAATAAAAAAATAAGACAGTAACAATCCAAATGTTTGTTGATGAGCAATTTTGACTATGTTAGAGGCAGAACTGTGTTCTTTTTAATCATAGAACTTGTAGCCTCACGTCTTCGCTTTCCAATGAGACTAATCTTGCTTGAATCAGAGTTCTATAACTCCATATATAGTTAAAAATCTAAGGAGAGGTCAAACAGTAACAGTTCAAAAACGAGACAGTAACAGTTGGATAATAAGAGTCCAAGTGTTTGTTGATGAGCAATTTTGACTATCTTAGAGGCAGAACTGGGTTCTTTTTAATTATAGAACTTGTAGCCTCATGTCTTAGATTTCCAACGAGACTAATCTCGCTTGAATCGGAGTTCTATAACTCCATATATAGTTAAAAATCTGAGGAGAGGTCAGACAATAACAGTTCAAAAACAAGACAGTAACAGTTCAAGTGTTTGTTGATGAGCAATTTTGACTATCTTAAAGGCAGAACTGGGTTTTTCTTAATCATAGAACTTATAACCTCATGTATTAGCTTTCCAACGAGACTAATCTTGCTTAAATCAGAGTTCAATAACTCCAGATATAGTTAAAAATCCGAGGAGAGGTAAGACAGTAACAGTTCAAAAATGAGACAGTAATAGATAGACAGTAACAGTCCAAGTGTTTGTTGATGAGCAATTTTAACTATCTTAGAGGCAGAACTAGGTTCTTTTTAATCATAAAACTTGTAGCCTCATGTCTTAGCTTTCCAACGAGACTAATCTCGCTTGAATCAGAGTTCTATAACTCCATATATAGTTAAAAATCTAAGGAGAGGTCAGACAGTAACAATTCAAAAACAAGACATTAACAGTTGGACAGTAGCAGTCCAAATATAAAGAAAGGAATGATAACTGTGGTTGGACAAAGAATGACAATAGTAATGGGTGAAATGAAAAAAACATAAAATATTAAGAAATGACTGAAAGAAAGACTTATTGGTTGTTGATATGGTTATTATAAAACATATCCTTAAGTAAGGAAAATTTATGAAATAAACCTGTGATTTGCAGGAGGGACCACAGGCGTGGTGCAAAAGCAGCAACATGGGAGCATGGATAGAGCTTCTATTGCAGGTAGGTGATCCGCTCCTATACTTTCTAGTTTAAATTCTATAATTTAATATGTTATTGATGTGAGATGTGAATTACCGAACGTTGGATATTAGAAGAAAGGAGGAAGAGTTTGTGTAATTATGCCAATATTTTGGATAGTATTCTGAATGTATGTGTATTCTAGGTGAACGGTTTTTGTGTGAATTGCCAAGTGATGAAATTATTGTTGACAAAGATATATGAGAAGTGTGATTTGGGGCGTGAACTAGCATACAGTTAGTGTATGTTAAGATCCCGAGTAAGGGGATCGCCATGTTTGGACTAATATACATTTAGTGTATGTTAGGATCCCGGATAAGGGGATCAATTATGTATTGGCTAACATACATTTAGTTTATGTTAGGATCCCGGGTAAAGGGATCAAGATGTATTGACTAGCATACATTTGGTGTATGTTAGGATAAGGGGATCAAGATGTATTGACTAGCATACATTTAGTGTATATTAGGATCCCGGATAAGGGGATCAATCATGTATTGGCTAGCATACATTTAGTGTATGTTAGGATCCCAAGTAAGGGAATCACCTTACATCGACTCCTACGGGGTGATGATGATAACAGTGAAATTGGTATCGGTAATGTGTTAAGCGGAAACAATTATGGGTGGTTTTATGGGATCTTGAATGGAGGTTGATAATGGAAGAAGAAGTGGTTTTTAGTAGTTGAAGGAGAAAAAGTCTCCAATGAAAACCAAAAGGGAGAAATGAATAAAATATGAATGCATGTTTGCCTTTTTAAATTGCTGGATATTTGTGTTGCTATATTATTGTGATATTTATACTTCAATAATATGTATTTTGTTTTCAGGATCATCGCATGCATGACAGGAGTAGATTCTAGCTTATGTTCACTTTTTGTAATTTAGGTTCTAGGGAGTGTACCCTTGTATTTGGTAATATTACTACTTTTATTTAACTCAATTTGTATAATTGATGTTTAAACTTGAATAGATGAATTTAATTCTGTAATTTGTATAACTATATTTCATGTATGCATGTTTATATCTTTATCCATCCACAATGACAATTGTTGTACAATGTATATCATAAAAATTATGGTTGATATGAATGATGATGTTTGTGGGATTGAGACCCAGGATGATTGGGTTGAATTGAGTTAGGAGATGTGGTATATTAAAAGTGTAAACAGATCATATGTCAATAACTTGGGATCTCCCGGTATAGCGGAGACTCCATCGAAATTTCGATAGACTTTAATACAAATACCATGAATATATATATATATATATATATATATATATATATATATATATATATATATATATATAATGAGTTACTATGTTTATCAGTTAACATGAGATCATTACTTTCTCCCGGATAAATGGATGTTACAATGAGCCTACTATCATAATTATATTTACAATTGAATATAAGAGTTTGAGTGACGCAAGGAAGTTTATAAATTCTGAGCCAAGTATGATCATATGCTTTGACCATAGTTTAAGGTTTCAAATTGTTTATCAAATATCCTAAAAAGAACATATTTCAAAAGATCCCTGGACAATCATATTTCAAAAGATCTCTAGTTGATCATATTTCAAAAATGTCATAACTTAAATTTTGATTTTATTTTTTTCATAAATAAAAGAAAATGAAATGAAAAAAAATTGAATTTCAGGTCAAGACAACGCAAATTGGAAGTGTTGAGGTTTAATTAAGGTGGAATTATGACTTTGAAAGTAAATTTTGGTAGAAATTAAAAAAAAATTGACAAGTCCAGGGACTCAATTTAAATTTGATTTGATTTCATTAAAATTCGGGTCAAGACAACGCAAATTGGTAGTGTTGAGGTTTAATTAAGGTGGAATTATGACTTTGAAAGTTAATTTTGGTAGAAATTAAAAAAATTGACAAGTCTAGGACTCAATTTAAATTTGATTTGGTTTCATTAATGATATTGTAAGTTTAATTGAAGCATTGATAAGTTCGGGACTTAATTAGACTTGAAATTAGTTTAATTAATGAAATAAGAAGTTTAATTGAAGAAGTATTAAAAGTCAGGGCTGCTTTAGGTTCAAATTGCAAGCAATTAAAGTCCAAGGATCTTTGTGTAAAAGGCACCGCAATGCAGGGTCTAATTACGATATCTCCCAGGGGACCGTTTAAACAAATGTTAAAAATTCGAGGACTAAATTGAAAAACGGCTGCCCCGTCTAGAAACGGCGCCGTTTTTCATTTCCATTCATCGTCTTCTTCCTCTGGAAACAGAGGAGACCCCCTGCAAAGGAAAACATCAATCGCCGCACACAGGCCAAATTCAAGGCCGCATTGTCTACCCACAGAATCCATAGCATTTGGTTTGGTCTCCCTCACCCTCATAACTCTCCCCTGACGCAAGGATAAGCACCACCAACAGTCCAACAATGACAGGACTGTTGGTGTTTCCATTCTACCCAAACACGGAGCCAATTCACTCTATACAAGATGAAGATCAAAGTGAAGATAAGGATAAGGATCCCTCTCAAGGTCTGGCTCTATAAATGGGGGAGAGGGGGAGAACCAGTGAAAAAAAAAAAGACAGAGCAAAAAGGAGAGAAAACCAAAGAAATGATACAGAAGAGAGAATTGATTGGAGAAGCAGAAATTGAGAGAACAAAAGATAAAAAAAGGGGCCGAAGGCAGAAAGGAAACCAAAAACAGAGGCTTCGCCAGCAACAAGCACCTGCAGATTTTCGTCCAAAACGCCTGCAAACCAAGTAAGTTGTTTTCGTTCCCTCCTTTCACTTTCGTTCAACAAGCAACTAATTAATTACCCTCCTCTTGTAGCTAGCGCGCGTGAACAATTCACGCACGCTTGCAAATAAAAGTCAGTCGGGTTACTGGTTTGGACTAGTAACCGGGTTGGGTTACTTGATCGAGTCCAGTTTGTACAGCTGGGCTAGATCCAGCCCAGTGTAAAAACAAAATGAGCTGGTGTAGGCCTCTGGCTCATATGACTCAAACTATATTTACTAAGGATATATTTGAAAAAAAATACTTTATTTATATATATATAATTTTCTTTTTTGTTTTGATATATGATTGACTAAGTCTCATTTTTATATTAGAAAATATTTGGGGTCTTCGTAGATTTATTTACGGGCTCCTTACGTTATGTTTTATTTTTTTTCCTTTTGTGATTTGTTTTTTTTTTCCCTGCTACATGATCAATATGTGGATTGTTATTATCAAATGCAAGTATATTGTGCAATGTTTTTTTTTATCTAAAAAAAGTAAATAATAAAAAGGGTAAACAAAAAGAAAAAAACATAGAAAAATTGTTTATTCTTTATTAAAAATTCAAAAATTTGCCAATTTATTTATCGGTGTTAGAGCCAGAAATATTGTATTTTTTAGGGGTTGTGTAATATTTACCAACATCAAACTTAGAAATATTCGTTGGCGCTGTTCAATGATGCTAGAGTCAGGAATATAATTAAGAATAACATAAAAAAAAAGGACAAACTCTTAGCAATTTTAGATAAAAACTAGTAATGCAGCCTGCCTAAAGTAAGACGTTTAAGGGATGGTAGCATCTTTCCTTACGCGTAACCAGTCCCGAATTATAAAATCTTTATTGACCAGTTATGATTTCTAGTAATCATAATACTAGATAATAACTTCTTAAACGAGACCGCTTTTTCAAAAAAACAAGATGCTCTACTATTTTTTCATAACAAAATTTTAACTGGTCATTGCGTATCCAAGAGTGATAAAAAGATCCCAAGTCAATTGTTTACTAAAAAAAAAAATAGGTTTCTAGTAGATAATTTTTTAAAGATTCCACGTCAATCTTTATTCAAAAGATCACTAGATGATCACTAGTTAATCACTTTTCAAAGATCCCAAGATGATCATATATTTTTCAAAAATCCCAGGTTATTATTTCTCAAAAGACCCCAAGATGATCATTTTTTGAAGATTTCAAAATTATCATTTTTTCAAAAGATCCCTAAGTCTCAGTCAATCGTTTTTCAAAGATCCCAAGATGATCACCTTCTCAAAAGATCTCAAGTTGATCTTTATTTTTTTAAAGATTGCTAGTTGATCATTTTTAAATATTACCAAGCCAATCCTTATTCCTTTTCATCTCTTTAAAAAAAAAAATTACTTTGGTGTGTTATTTTTCCTTACAAGCCTAAAAGTTTCATGTATTTGGACTTGTAAATAGAGGGATAGAGAGGGTAATTATCATAATCTAATTTTAATTTATTTTTTTTAATTTGATTTTTAAGGAGGGGAAAATTAATAATTAAAATATCAAAGAATGATTTAGATTAAGGATGTGATTTGACAATCTATAAAAAAAATTAGGGACTATAATGTATGTTTCTTTTCTTGATATTTAGTTGAAATAAACTATAAGGATAAATTTAGCTAATCCTTTTTAAATATTGATTTTAATTTTTTTTAAAAGGAATAATTTTATCTTGCACTAGACTTTAAATTATCTATGCTTTAGAACTCTTGTATTATAAATATTAATCTTCAAGCATCTTCAAATGATGTGCTAAATGGAAAGCCAAAAATAATAATAAAAATATTAATTTGGCTTTTCAATGCTTGTTTTACATGATTCAAGTGAGATTCTAAACAAAATACCAAAATACCATTTCTTTTACAAAAGTATAATTTATAAATATTTTGCAAAAATATCAAAACCTTACAAAACAGTATTCATTAAAAATATTTTTTTTATTAGTTTTTTTCCTTTGATTTTTTTAAATCTATTTTTTTTGTTTGTTTTCTATGAGATTATCCTGGTCTCATGACTCGTGTTATAGGTTTGGTTAGTTCATCCAAGTTGTTTTTTATATCTTATTTTTAGTTGTTTTTTTTAATTTCATCTTTTAATATTTGATTGATTGGGAATTGTCCAAGTTATCTTTAAACCTACAAAGTCGACCAAGACATATTGGTTTATTAAAATAGTTGTGTGTTAAATATATTAAAATACAATTTGCATTTTTAAAAGACTTTTTACCATTAGAGTGACTGTCTTTGTATCTTGTTTAATTATGGTGGATAAGACATAATAAAATATAAAAAACTATATTTTACTTTTAATATTTATTATTGTCAAATTTACTTATTTTAAAAAATAATTACATATATTTTTTTTACTTTAGTTTATATTAAGTGATAAAATTAATAATATTATAATAGAGTTATAAAACTTGTATAATTTTGCTTTAAAACTTAAATCACATAAAATCTAACTTATAATATTTATCTATAATTTATGCATCACGCTTGATAATTGTTTAATAATGATGGAAATCAAATTATGAGATAGGAGATAAAGTCCGGAGTGGTTGGATTATAATCATGAGTGGTTGGATTATAATCATGATAAAAAACATCTACCTAAGATTCGGGTAGTAATATAGCCAAGTCCAGAAACTAGGTACTATTTTGAAGGTTAATAGCTGGACAAAAAGGGTATGGTTCTGGAAAAACTGGTCGGCCAACTGTATTTACAAATTGATTATTTAGTGAATTGAACAATTATTTTCACTATTATTTTAATAAGTTGATGAAATTAATCGACAGATTAACCAACTGGTGAAGAAAATATTAGACTATGGAATGATTTGGTCCAACAAAATTTTAGACAAATTTAACCGGCAGACTGTTACTATTGACAGCTGCCTATCACAAAAAAAATATTGTACTTTAAATCAAGATTCGATCGAATATGTATACATGAATATTGTGAATTTAATGTGGGGTCATTATATTTTTCCCCCAGAGATGTTTCGAATAAAGAAAATGTATATATAGAGAAGCAACCTTAGTTAATTAGGTTGCTAGTTAGCCCAACCGAGGCCAGCTAGAACAAGTAGCCTAGGTTAGATTGCCAGCCAGAGCCCAATCAGGCTCTTCCTCCTCTTAGCCTTTCTCGTTTTTTTCTCTCATCTCTCCATTTTCCTCGCATCTTTTTATACTCTGGCTATCCACATGTTTTTCAGCCTACCTAGTGCACACCACACCACCCTATCTCACCGATAAACGACTTCTCTGTAACTTCTTAGGCTAACCTTTCCACCAAAAGCCATCCTTAAGCCTCACTTAGCTATCCTTACCGTCAATGAATTGTTCTCAAGCACCGACCTATCTTTCAATGGCAAGCGTGGCATGCCAATCAATACTCAACTTTCTAGGAAAGTAGATATTCCCCAGTATTTTTTCTCTTTTACCAGGAAAGCTTACATGACGGCAGACTCAAGAATGGCTAATTGTATGTCCCGGCGATAAAGCTTTCTGCATTGCTGATTAATGTTTTACCACCAGACATCTGCATGCTTGAATAAAAAAGTATCACAAGAGAAAGCGGTAAAAATTAACATGAAAGTAAGAAACTACAATGGGAGCTCTGGATGATTTTGATTTTCCCTCGTATTTCTTAGGACGATGAGAGACCAAAGCAGCTGAAAATGGCTGAGAAACAAACCATTACGTGGCTTTCTCTTTGTTCTTCGATTCTGCAGAGTACTGTTTCTTTAGCTTCGTATCAATAAAAGGAAATTATTAAGAATAACATAATTAATTTCCTGATGAGTGTTAAGAATTGTAGACTTCTCTATTCATAATGATAATAACAAGTTAAATTTTTATTGTGTAGTTTAAAGGTTTGAGTTTAATTTTTAAAAATTATCAATTTAAATATTATAAATTTTAAAATTACTAGAAACTTATATAATTATTAATTTTAAAATTTCATAAAATTAATCTAGACACATAAAAATTAATGGCAATATTTATTATTAAAAAAAAGAAAGTTGACAAGTTCTGTTTAGACTCAACAGCAAGAACTACTAAGTTTCCTGGTTTGACAAAAGACAAGACGTTAAATCACTCACATGTTTACGCGGTCTTCAAGGCCGAAGTAGGAGGATAGAAAATTTCAACATTCGATCAATTAGAAAAACGTGAAGAAACACGTTTAATAGTTTATATGATCTGGACATGGAGGGCAAGGAGATCCAGGAGTGCTATCAGATAAGTGTCCACGGTCTTGATTAATTTCATGGCTGACAAATTAAGGGCTGATTTCCACTTTGTTTGCTCTTGAAGGAAATCTGATAACTGTTGTTGGTTTTTTTTAAAAAAATTAAGAATAAATAAAAAATAAGTTTAATATTTTATTTTTAAAAACAAGAAACAAAAATGCATCAAATTAACAACTCCAAAAGTTAAATTAATCATGAATCTATCTCTTTTAT
>Ga0325414_1004605_pt1 | contig 14465 bp, 11 predicted proteins | sample PopdelMetagenome_8_FD_206183 | JGI IMG/M metagenome (GOLD analysis project Ga0325414, IMG submission 206183) | Populus deltoides microbial communities from Bellville, Georgia, United States - Leaf-PdKOR-R3 | ecosystem: Host-associated > Plants > Phyllosphere > Phylloplane/Leaf | place: USA...
CCTCAATTATTCTCTGCCAGCTTCCCCCTGGGTTCCTCTGCCCCTTGATGCTCTTTTTTCAAAACTTCTTTCTTCTCTTTTGTCTATGAAGGACAAACTTTGGGTCCCATGGAGTGTAACCGTTAGCATGACGTATGGCCCATGAAAAGGGAAAACAAGAAAAACAATTATTAGAAGTTTATAACTTGGATGTATAATCTGCAATTTCTCTTTACAGATAATTAGAGGGACTTTCTTTCCATGTCTGAGTACGTTTGAAATTTTAATTCTAAAAAATAATTAGTTCTTAAAAATTATTATAAAATTTCGCCCCTTTTCTCTTCGAATTGTTATCATTAGTGGATTGTTAGCTAAGCTACGACAAGGATTCATGTTAATTTGAACATGCATGATGATGATGATAGAACAAAAAGAAAAGGAAAAAAGGAGAGTATTTGGGAACGTTTGTTGAAGAAATTGATTTAATGATAAAAGAAGTGTTTAATCCATATCAGGACCTGGGTGCTCCTCCATAGCTTATGGCGCAGCGCAAGAACTTGGCCCCTTTTTAGTTAGGGGAAATGGAACACAGCTTATTCTCAACAAATACTCTTGGAACAAAGGTACTGTTATATTGAATGAGCTTCTTATCTGTTAATTAATTAATAATTTCTTAATGTATTAGTAAATATAATTAACAATTGCAATTGCAAATTTTCTTTTAAAAAGAAAAATATTTCTGTAAAATGAGTATCATCCTATATATTTCCACTTAATTTCTTGCTGATTAATTTTGTTTGCTGATCTACATGTTTGATGGTGTTCATAATAATCAGCTGCAAATATTTCTGTAAAATGAGTATATTATCCTATATATTTCCACTTAATTTCTTGCTGATTGATTTTGTTTGCTGATCTACATGTTTGATGGTGTTCATATATAATAATCAGCTGCAAATATGCTTTTCCTGGAGGCTCCTGTGGGCGTGGGATTTTCATACACAAATAATTCCGAAGATCTATATAAACTAGGTGATAAAGTTACAGCCGATGACTCTCATACCTTCTTAATCAATTGGTTCAAAAGGTTTCCAAATTTCAAATCACATGATTTTTATATAGCTGGAGAGAGCTACGCAGGTAAGAAGATCCTTTACAAATACATTTTCTTCATTATATGTATATAATTTGAACGAAAATCATTGTTTTTAACTCTTGAATCTTTTTTTTTTCCCTTTTAACTAGGGCACTATGTTCCCCAACTAGCTGAGCTCATTTACGAAAGAAACAAAGGAGCTACAAAAAGTTCTTACATAAATCTCAAGGGTTTCATGGTATGTAGTAAGTATATTTACGTATAGCCTACATGGAAACACAGAAATATTAATGCAATGGTGTGGTATGTTGATTGGAAAAAAAAAAAAAAAAAAGATCGGAAATGCTGTGATTAATGATGAAACGGACTCTGCGGGCATTGTGGATTACGCGTGGAGTCATGCAATTATCTCAGACCAGCTCTACCACAACATAAAGGAATGTGATCATCAAGGAAGCGTAACAAACGAGTGTAGTGTTCATTACAGAGGGTTCGCAGAAGCTTATTCAGACATCGACATTTATAGCATCTACACTCCAGTTTGTCTCACCGAATATTCTACTCGAATTTCATCGAGACTTGTCGTCGCACCTCGCCTTCTCTCAAAATTACATGTAAGAGCACAGAAACATCAATCTTTTAGTTTTAAGTCATTAGCTAGGGCGAAAAAACCAGGAACAAATAGACTTTAAAGTTAATGTACATAATATTGAGAAATAGTTGGTTTTTTGTAAAGGAAAAATAACATACAGCGGTAATTAATGTTCTATAATGGTATCATAATTAATTAATGGGCAACTATAAATGTGATTGTTTCTTGATTTCAGGACCTGGTGCATAAGCTACCATCAGGATATGATCCATGTACGGAAGATTATGCAGAGAAGTTTTTCAACAGAGAGGATGTTCAGAAAGCCCTACATGCCAATGTTACCAAATTATCCTATCCTTATACACCATGCAGGTACTAGCTATGAGAGTATAAGATTTAATTTAAGCTATAACATACAAGTCAAATACTTGGTTTTTGTGTTTTATGAATAGAGTTTTGGGTGTTTTAGCTAAAATTGCTTGAATATATATATATATATATAACCTTTTGATAAACATTTGAGAAATTAGGAACCCAGTTGACATTTTTTTTTTATGATGGGCATTGAGAAATTGGATAATATTGATGTCTCCAAGCTCTATGAAATTGAATATTTTATAGGCATCCCTGTATTCATTGCCATTGATGATCGATGGTGATACAAATAAACATGCAGGTAGATTTTATTAGGTGGGGAAGTGATTAAAATTGACCAGTGGGAACCTGTAGCTTTCAAGCATTTAGTGAGAGCTTGTCTCAAATAATAACTATAGCTCTCTTTCTTCCTGCTTTCTCTTTGAAAAAATAAACGAGAAAATGTAGCAGATTGGGATTGATTTTTGATGAGCACCAGTCTCTTTCATTTCCTTATGGCTTCCACCCACCTTTCTCCAATCATTCTAACTGGTTGTAGGTATGAAAGCACATACATAACAAACAAAAATAGGCAATATAAGATCACACCGCCGAGTTATATATATGGGACCAACCTTAGTTGAGGTGAAGACAAGAAAAGCTTGTGTTCTTCCAGGGTCCATATCTTAAATTTTCAAAAGAACGTCTTCATCACAAGATGGTAATTATATATTTATTTGGTTATTGTTTTCTTAATCACATTAATTATAAACAATTGATTCTTTCTAGGGTAAAAATAATGCAGAGTTTATTCCTAATGGTTTTTTTTTTCATTTCTTTTCCTGCGATCACCCTCTTCTCCTCTCTAAAATGAAACTGGAAATGTATACATGTGCCTATATACAAATTAAGTACTCCAAATTGCCTACGTAATACATTGAGGCCATGAATCATGGATATGACTAAAATTAATGTTTAGATTTTTGTTGTGTGTGGCATGAACAGCAATGCAATAAGGAAGTGGAATGACTCTGCGGAAACAATACTGCCTATCATTCAGAAGCTTTTAAACGCTGGATTGCGTATTTGGATCTATAGGTATGCTGATGGAACACCTTTTCGATATTATCTTATGAATTTATCTAAAAATATTTTAGGAAATGCATGCAAATATTAAGATGTTTTAAAATTCATAAAATTCTGCCGTTTTAGAACTATATCATGAACCGTCGAATTAGATGAAAAACAAGAAAATTATTAACTTTTATAAAATTCTCTTGTTATAAAATAATGAAAAAGAAAAGGCTATTGTTCTTTCTTAATTTTTTACCATGTTCATAACATCGTCAACAACAATGGTACTGCAGTGGAGACACTGATGGGAGAGTACCAGTAACATCAACAAGGTACAGCATAAAGAAAATGGGGTTAAAAGTGAATGAAGAATGGAGGGCATGGTTTCATAAGAGTCAAGTGGCAGGATGGGTTGAGACGTATGAGAGAGGGCTCGTATTAGCAACCATACGTGGCGCAGGCCACCAGGTTCCGGTCTTCGCACCTCAGCAGTCCCTTTCTCTCTTCTCTCATTTCCTTTCAGCCAAAACTTTGCCGGCTTCTTCAAGGTTCTAGCTCCCACAGTATTGGTACTCGTGATAAAGAGGACTAGAATGTGACCAATCATTGACTATGTTTAGCATATTTTGGACACCTTTTTATCCACATTGGGCTGTGTAATTTATCAGACAATCTTTTCTCTTTATCTCATTATGCAAAACTCAGGATTTTAATTTAATTTGGGCTGCTTTTAAACATAGATTTCTCTCCATGCTTATTGAAAAAAAAAAAAAAGAGTTTAGAGAGCGTTAAAAAGATGGGAAAAACATATAAAAACTACATAATATATATCAAGTTTTTTCTAGTACCATATTCATGGAAGAACAAAGAATAGAAAGGTTTTCCATGTCAAGAAACTATACAAAGCAAGTACGATTTGAAGTCTGTCCATGTATAGTTTATATTAAAGAAGAAAGGTTGCTTTATATTTTCAGATCGTGTTCCAAGTAAATTGTTTTGTAGCCTTCTGTCGGAAACTGTGCTCTGTCAAAATATTTTTAGAAAATTATAACCACCAGGTACTCGAGCGAGATTAACAATATTATAAACCATTATAAGTTCTATTTTATCTATTTTTGCACTGTAAGAATATTTTTAGATTAATTTTCACGCAACTCTTCGTTGCAGATAATATTAAAATCTATTATTAATAAAATTTAATAATGATATTAGCAATAGATAATTTTGTATGTAAATAATAGATATTAATGGATTATCGGTTACTAATTTATTTAGTAATAAATTATCTATTGCTGAAATTTAGTTGCGGAAAATTTAAATCAACAACAAATATTCTATTGTTAATTTGTTGCTCATTAACAATGAAAATTTTGTTGTTAATCAATTGCTGATTTATCTAATGATTATTTTTTAAAATATGAATTTTTAAAATTATTTTTTTCATCTATTAATTTTTTTAATTATTTGTGGCTATTTCAAAAATTATAAATAAATATATAAAGAACATAAATTAATACTAGAAATTATTTTGTTAAAAATAAAATTCAAATAAAAATAAATTTCATAATAAATTTCTAAATCTCATCATACTTATATCAAAATAGATAAATCACAACTTAATAAATATATTCTAATTATAAAGGTGGTGGTGAAATGAACCAAAACAATACTGAGACTAGGTATTTCTACTGACATCTTAAAGCCACACCCTCTCATCAATATAATTTCATATCACTTCATTTAATTGATTTTATTTAATTTAATGTCAACATTTTTTAGAAAAAATTAAAAATAAAATCCAATTTAAATAAGATATTATATTGTAATTGACCTGCTTATGATCAAAACTGAGAGACTTTCTAATCAATATATAATCATGGCATCTTATCAAAATGTTATGGTACATCTAGTACGTGGTCCTGCTTTCAGTATTTGTGAGTTCAAAATGAAGAGAGACGCAAAATAGTAAAGAAAAAAAAAATCCAGTCCCTGGCTAGCAATTGGCCTTCTACCCATTCTCTTTGCATCTTTGTAAGCTGACTTTGAGCGTCTTAGCCCAACAAGAAGCAGACAGAGTCATTAGACTTCCTGGGCTGCCTGAGGTAACATTCAAGCAGTATGCAGTCATGGAAGAGCTTTGTTTTATTGGTTCTTTGAAGCCATTGAAAATCTTGAAGAAAAACCTTTGCTTCTATGGCTCAATGGAGGTGATTAATTTTTTAAAACTTATTTACATTTAGGGTTAGGAAATTTAATGTGTTTGCATTTTTCCCTCCCAGACTCCATAGCTTTCCTCTATTGAATCTCATGTGTGTGTATTCCTCAATACTTTCAAAATATAAAAACAAAATATCCTAAGTCGATGATGGTAAGAATTTTTGACTGGGCCCGAGAATAGGAGTTCAAATCTTTCATCCCAAGTGATGCAAAACCTAGCAAAACGAGTCAGTGTCTGAGAGATGGTGATGTAAGAGACCCAACTTGTTCCTAATTACTGACAATGGCTAGCTGTGTACTGTATTAAATAGTTGTAGACCCAACATGTTTTAAAAGAACCGAGACAACCATACATGAGGGCGGAGGAAAGACCAACCGACACAACCATCCATTAAGATTTGATGAATTGCAGATCAAATGAACATAGGCGGCACATCTGCTGAATGGATCTCGAAATGCCTTGTAATTGGTTTAAATAAAGATAAAGATCTGTAGGAGAACTCGTGTTTTCCACTCCTAAAATTAGCCCAGGAGCCGGCTTCATGTGCATCCACGGCCACAATCTTTAGATTTATTGACGGAATTTTCTCTGTCGGTATTTGCACTATTATTTTATTGGTAAAAAAATTACCGATAAAATCATCGACAGAAAGTCTCCATTAATGAATTTTTTGTCGGTAATTTTTTGTTCGTCAGTAAGTCCGTTGATAATAAAAAAATATTATTACTGATGGATTTACTAACGGAAAAAGTGAGCAAAAACAAAAATTTCATTCCGTCGGTAATTTCCTCGAAAACAAACCGAACCGTATGTAATTCCGACGGTAATTATTTAAAAATATATATATTTTACAAAACTATAAAATAATTAAATTAATATTAATCAACACTCTATAATACTCAAAATGCTTGGAAAAAAGAAGAAGAAAATCAACTCAAAAAAATTTGCAACAAATAAATAACATGAAAAAATAAATTCAACTAAAAAAATTCATATGAAAAATTTTTAAAAATCCTATAAATAAATCAACTAAAAATTGATCTCATATAAAAAAATCCTACAACAACATTCATACAATTATTAAGAAAAAAAACAATTAAAAATAAAATAAAAAACAAATATAGTGAAAAAAAAAACACAAAAAGAAGAAATTTTTTTCTTTACCTTAATGTAGTTGCAAGTGAAGCTAAGAAGAGAAAAAAAAAACAAATTCGTAAAGTATACTAATTAAAAAAAAACTGAGAAGAAAAAATAAGAAAGAAAAAGAAGACATACCTGAGCATGGAGAAGAAGAGAAGGAGTTGAGGAGAGAAGAGAAGAAGAAGAAGAAGAAGAAGAAGAAGAAGAAAGGAGACGGGTTTGTTGTGAAATTAGGGATTCTAGACTTTTTATTGTGGCGTTTCATCAACGGATAATTAAATATTAATATTTTTAATTATTTCGTCGATGATTTCATCTGTAATATTTAATTTAAATTTTGAATTTAATCAAAAATTTTCAGAAACCGCCAAATATCACCAACGATTTTTCAATCTGTCGGTGATTCCGTTTGTAATATTTAATTTAATTTTTTTATTTAATTGAATTTTTCAGAAACCGTCAAATAACACCGACGACTTTTGCTTTGTTTTAATTATTGTTTTTTCCACTGTAATTTTTTTGGTAAATATCGAGAGAATATTTCTGTCGGTAAAATCTATCAGTAATTTACAAACAAAAATATTCTCTTAATATTTTTATTTATATTTATTAATTTTCTGGTAGTAGTGAAGAAAGTCACGTCAAGAATCTAAAAGCAATTTTTATACCAACCCAGCAGCGACTTGGTAATGTAACTCTGCTGGTCCTCCTTCACTGGGTCCAGGTCCACGCATGAGAGGGGCCAATCTAAAAGTCTATTGATTCTGGGTGCTGATAACATGCAAGCTATGCTGCAATCATATCTATTTAATTAATCACGATTCAGAGCTGTTGATGAGACTAGCCAGCCACATTTTCATTCATAATTTGATTATTAGGACCTTAGCTAGGTTCACTAAAAGAGAACCAATGGTGTTATATATTAAGAAAATACAATCTACAGATCACAGTACAGATCACGAAAAATCAGCAGATAAAATTGCACCTTAATTATAGGAGTTAAATACTTGCCTTTCATGTATATTCCTTAGCTGTAATTCATAGACTGCACAACTATAATTCATTCCCCTTAAGTGTACTGTAATGAATATAAATAGAGGTGATCTCTCGCTGAACAGAGCACGAGAGTTTCTTGCATTATTCTTAATTTGTTTTACCTATGAGCCAATAAAGTTCAGTCCTCACACATGGAACAATGGTAGGTAGAGCTAGCATTTCTTGATTGTTCATGTTAATTAGCCAGCAGCACTAGTCAATTTGCCTTATAATGTTTGTCCCCAGTGGCCAATTCGTTGTTTGTTGAATCTCCTGATGGGGTTGGATTTTCCTAATCTAGTACATGCCCATGACATGCTTTTGAAATTGAGAAGTTTTTTTTCATAATCTTGCTTTATGAAAACAAAATAATTTTAATTGGTTGATACAAAGTGTTGAAAGTAAACTAATTTCTGGAAATTAGTTGAATCGATCGACCAATTGGAAACAGGTCGACCAGTTGATGCTAAGCAATTGGGTGGAATAAATTGAAGTGGTCGACTGATTGAGAAGTGGTCGCCCAATTCAGTTGGCAAAATACAATTTTTGTTCAGATTATGATTTTCTTGTATTAATTTAATTCCTTGATTATCTACGATTTTATACCTATAAAAGACTTGTAATTCATCATTGTTAAGCAGTGCAAAAACAGAGAGAATAACTAAGAGAACTTAGAGATAAACATTTAATAAAAGTATATTTTCCTCTCAATCGTCTTCTTGTTCTTGAGTTTTTGACTATGTATTGTTGTTTTTGATCTCCTACCACACTTATCTTTCTTCCAACAAGTGCTATCAGAGTTTAGGTTTGATTATTTAACATAGTCAATTCAAACTTCTTACTTCAATGTTCTAGGTTAACAAAGAACAACTATGAAACTTTGTGTATTCGAGTAAAAACTTGGTTAGGCTTCCAAGATGTATGGGAGATGGTTGAAAAAGGCTTTGATAAGCCTATAGATGGAGTAACATTGAATTCATCTCAAAGGAAGGTTGAGCAAAAGGCACAAAGGAAGGATCAATAAGCACTAACAATCATCCACCAATGTTTAGATTATGTCACTTTTGAGATAGTGGCCAATGCAACAACCGTTAAGCAAGCATAGAAAGTTTTGTAAGAATCAAACCAAGGAGTTGACAATATGAGAAAAGTACATCTATAAAATTTACGTGGTGATTTTGAAAAGTTATATATGCTTGAATCAGAGAGTATTTCAGAATACTTTGTAAGCGTATTGGTTATATACAATCAAATGAAGAGATATGGGGAGAAGATGAAATAGACACATGTGGTAGAGAAGATCTTAGGCTTGTTGTAAAAAAAGTTCCATAATATGGTGGTCGCGATAAAGAAGTCACAAAATATGGATGTTCTTTCAATCCAAGGTCTCATGGGAAAAGTACAAACCTATAAGGAAATAGTCAATGAGATTCAAGAGGATATGGGTGCACAAGCACTATTTTCAAAGCAATATGGTTTTGGATATTTCCAAGGTGGTAGAGGACATGGACAAAGCAAAGAAAGCGAAGAAAGAGACAGATTTAGAAGAGAAGGTTATGACAGCCTCAATAGATCAACCGGTTGACTGTATGAAGCAAATTGGTTGACTAGTTACACTAACAATGGCAATCCAAAATCTACATTTGACAAATCAAAAGTTAAATGTTATAATTGTCAAAATGTAGGTCATTATGATAGGGATTGTTGAAGTCCAATCAAGAGGGTTGAGGAGAATGCAAATCTAGTGATTTAAGAGGAGAAGGAAATCACCCTATTACTAGTGCATGATGAGAGAATGCAAGACAAAAAGAACATGTGGTATCTAGATAATAGAGCCAACAATTACATGTATGGAGACAAAAACAAGTTTATGGAGCTTGATATAGCAATTAGAGGTAATGTCACATTTATGAATCATTCAAATGTTACCATAAAAGAAAAAGGTACAATTTTGATTAAATTGAAAGATAGAAGTCATCAATTTATTGGTGATATCTATTATATACCAACACTGAAAAACAACATTTGAACTTAAGACAATTGTTGGAGAAAGGGTATGAGATTAAAATGAAAAAATCATAATTTGATAATACTTGACACTAAAAGAGCTATAATTGCAAAGGTATTTATAAAACAAGGATAGAATGTTCTTACTAAACATAGAGATGAATGTGCCTAAATGCCTAATTACATGTGTGAAGGATGAGACTTGACTTTGGCATATGAGACTTGGGCATGTAAACTTTGATAGCTTGAAGATTATGGCATAAAAAGAGATGTTAAAGGGTTTATCATCCATAATACATCCAAATTAGTTGTGTGAATGATGTTTAGTGGGCAAACAATTTCACAATAGTTTTTCGAAGGAATCTACATCAAGAGCAAGTCAACCTCTACAAGAAATATATGTCGATGTTTATGGTCCTATAAAACCATGTTTATTTGGTAAAAATATGTATTTTCTACTTTTTATTGATGATTATAATAGAAAAAACTTGGGTATATTTCTTAAAATAAAAATCTAACATGTTTAGTTGTTTTAAGAAGTTTCTGTTCTAGGTTTGGTCATGGACTTGAGTTTGGGTGTGAATTATTTATAAATGATTTTTTAACTTATAAAAAATTATTGTTTATCAATTTTTTTTTAATTTTTATTTAGTCATCCCATTAATAACATCAATTTTGATTTCAAAAATTAGTATAAAAAAGAGTTGAATGTGAGATGTTGTTCACAACTTACAATAGCTCTTTGCCTTCTTCTCTTCAGATTTTTCAGCTTCGTTTCCCTATGTTCTTGCTTAGTTTTTACTCTATTCTATAGCTTAGGTTCCAGTATTTTAGAGGAAGATTTTTTAGTCTCCTTGTTTCTTTAGGATGAAATCTCATTGAATTTCCAAATCTCTCATATAATTTTTTTTAACCAAAAAAAATCAAATGGATTAGCAGTAATAAGTGAGTTAGATTTAGATTTTTTGTATACAAAGATTTTGTTTTAGGATCATAAAGATAGTGAACTAATTTGATAGGTTTTCTTGGGAAGAAGATTTTTTAATCCTTCACTTTTGCTTCTTGGTTTTAATTTTACTTCAAATGAGAGAGCCAAAATAACTATTCCAACTTGAACCCGAGTCATCCGGGTGAGTGCCGAGTTTCCTAACAACCCGGACTTGAAAGGAGTTCTGGGCTCACCCCCCTTCATCTATGTTTGGATCAGCAGGTTTTCAGAAGCACAGCACTTGTGCATGCACGCCAGAGATTGAGAAAGAGAAAACAATGGAAAAGCATGGCATTATGGATGCAAGTGAGAGAACACCAAAAATTTCGAATTCTATTACTTCTGAAGATACAATAGCCTAACGTGATCGTGTCAGCGATTGAACACGCTCTTCTACTTTACAGTAACTCAAAAGATTAAACCGTGATGCTGCAACAATTAAATAGCTTTGAAGAATTAATGAACACTAAAATGGTCGACAGCTAGGTCTAAAACTCAAACACAAAGCCTTGATTTTGCTTCTTCCTTGTTCCATTATCGAGTTCCTCATCGGTCGAAGAATCCAGGGCCTGCCTGTGAAAGAAGTTCCTTGCCGGCATCCTTCCCCATTGCAATCATATCATCAAAAGCATATGGACCTTTTCTTGAAGTTTCCAGTACTGAAGAGAAAAGGTGGAGAAACTAAAGTGTCATGAAACAGCAGAAGCTACGTGAAACTGAACATGCTTTTATTTTTATATTAGCATATCAAAACGATTTAAAATCATAAAAATAATTAATTTGAAGTAGAAAAAACAAATTTCAAGAATTTTTAAAAATACTTTTTTCAACACAAAAACAAACATAACATACCACGTGTACCATCAGGAGAAGCAACCAGCCCTTTAAATATGCAATCACCATTTTCATCTTTTCTAGCATATCCTGCGATAGGAGTACGACAGGACCCGTCTAAGGTTTCAAGAAAGGCCCTCTCACATGCAACTGCTAGTCTTGTTTCCTCGTGGTTCAATGAAGCCAAATAATTAACCTGCAAAAGGCAGTAACAAAAGAACATGATAAGTTCTATGAAGCCATGTTATTAGCCTGCAAAACGCACCCGAATGGGCCATCAACATAAAATCTTCAGGTTCTGATATTAATATATATCCTAATCTATGGCAGTTATGTGGGGCATGCAGAATTTGGATCAACTATTTCATGTATGCAAAGCTTAGATGAACTAAGGCAACACACCATTTTATCATCATTGCTTCGACACGCAATTCCAATTGCACCCTGGGCAACTGCTGGAAGCATGTCATCAAGTGGAAGAATGGAAGTTACATTTTCTGTCATATTTAAGCGTTTAAGTCCAGCTAATGCCAATAGCGTTGCTTTTACAACTCCTTCATTAAGTTTTCTCAGCCTTGTCTGAACATTTCCCCTAAAATTTTCTTCCACCTACAAAACAAAATCATCGAGAAACATACATTAGAAGCAATATAAGGATATCAATGATCAAGAGATACCAGAGAACCCTGAGAATAAGCTCAACAAGCTAGAAAACGTGAAAAATCCTAAATAATGACAACTGCCTCAAGAATGCTTGCTTTTCTAAACTACAAGAATATAAAAAGCTAAACAATATTTCAAATAAATTTTCATATATCCCAATGTACCTCCCTCTCTAGAACTCAAACAGAAAAAGGAGTTCTACTGTCGATCGCAATGGTTGTTGACAGTTGACAGTTGAAAGTTGACAATGGACACTTCATATGGACCACAAATAGCATTTTTCTCTTGCCTTGAGCAAATCACATCAATGGAATGGTTTTAAAAGCAAGATTGCACTTCAAGTAACGCTTACAAACGACAGCTCCATACTAAATAAACAGGCATGATAGCTTTTATAAGCGTAAAATTAAATTTCATGTAAGAGCATCTGAGCAATTTCCTATCATTTCCCAAGAAGAATTATATTCAGAACATGTGGCTCAATAAACTTACACTGAGTGATGGATATCTGTGGAGTATTTGTGACTTTCTTCTGAGTGAGGCAGTTCCAATGATACTACCAGCAGGAAGATCTGCTAGTGAAGCTGCACTCAAGGAAATAAATGCATCCCTAACATCCTCACGTGGAAGGTTACAGGGGAGGATTGTCTTCTCTGGTAAATATGTAGGAACATCTTTCATTGAGTGAACGGCAATGTCAATGTCACCATTTATCAGTGCCTCGTCTATTTCTTTCGTGAACAATCCTTTCCCACCGATGTCTGCAAGTGGTTGACTTTGTATCTTATCTCCTGTTGTCTTTATTATCACAATTTGTATAGCTCCTTCTTCGGCTAGATCTGAATGCGAAGCCATGAGCTTGTCTCGTGTCTCATGAGCTTGAGCAAGTGCAAGCGGGCTGTCAAACATTTAGAAAGAAGATCAAGAAGCAGAACAACATAACTAAATCCAAAATATTTGGCACAAGATCATAAAAAGAAACAAAATCTAACTGTCTTTGCCATTAAACTAGCATGTTAAGGTCCTGGACCTACCTATATCTACTCACAAAGTAATGTCAAACGCATCATTTTCTAACAAAACTCATTGAATTTAAGTGCAAAAACATACAAAAATGAAAGCTTTTGTATAACTATAACCAAAATATACAAAGATTCAAGAATAAAACACCGATATGTAATACATTTAAAATAGAGACAAAATCAAAACCACATTTCACAGACAAGCTAATCTAGAAGATGAAACTGAGTAAAAATCAACTTAAACTGCATCTCTGATTAAACTGATCGGCAAAGTCACAGCCGAATTTCTTTTACCAAGTCAAAATCTAAATCAATAACAGCCAATTCAATAACAGAACTTCCAGTGCAAAGATCATTAATTTGAAGAACATCCCGACAGTCTATAGAAGCACATAGACCAGAAAAGAGCAACCTTAAATCTCCCAAAAACCCAGAAGCCAATTTCACTCATACACCAAAAAAATCCAAGTATTAAACAAAATTAAGTCAAACATTAACAAACAAACCGAAACCCAGAATTTAGATTTGACCAGAAAACCTTTTGAGTACCTTCCTCTAGTGCCAATTCTAATGAGAGCAACTTTAGCTTCCTGGGTTTGCTGCTCGACAGCAACAGAAGCCTTAACAAAACTCAAAGTCTGTTTCTTTTTTGAAAAAGCTTGAGTTTTTAGAGAAAACCCAGTAAAAGAAACAGACCCACTAGTGCAAAAAATGGCTGGACTTGATGGACGGGACATTAGAGCTTGGCTTGTACCTAGAGAAGATAGAGTCTCCATTGACGAGAGAGAGAGAGAGAGAGAGAGAGAGTTGTTGTTTAGCTTTCAAGGGATTGTTTTGTTGTCTGTTGGATGGCGGTGGGTAGGGGTATGTGAATCCTCTGCTTGAATGCTAATGGATCCTGCCTGGAATTGGATAGGATAACGGGATTACATGCCTCTTTGTATCCTACTGCTCCGTTCCTCTACAATGTTTGGCCCATCATTCCTTTACGTTTTCTTCCCCCTGTTTTTATTTTATTTTTTTTAAATTAAAAAAAAAAACACTTTTACCTAATTATAAGACCTGGCCGGGTTTAACGGTCAACATATCGAAAGTCTATCTTTTTTCATATCAGTGAAAACAAAAGGAATTTCTTCATGCTTTGGAAAATTATATTCACTTCCTCAGTCAAATTAAAATTTAAAATTGTGTGAAATAACGCTACTATCCTCGTATATAACACGTTGCAAACTAAAAAAGACGACATGACACTCGCCCTCACTCTTATTTCTCTCTCTCCATGGCATTCTCTCTGCACAGAAATGGAAAAACACCAAATCGATTTAAACAAATTAGGATTTTTGAGATTATTCTCATCGTATTCAACAACTCTAGTCGCTTCTCTTGCTGCTAATGTTGCCTCTGACGCTGCATTGCTCTCATCGTAATGGCAAAAGTTAAATGGAGGCAGAGATACTAAAAGT
>Ga0325414_1004606_pt1 | contig 14459 bp, 7 predicted proteins | sample PopdelMetagenome_8_FD_206183 | JGI IMG/M metagenome (GOLD analysis project Ga0325414, IMG submission 206183) | Populus deltoides microbial communities from Bellville, Georgia, United States - Leaf-PdKOR-R3 | ecosystem: Host-associated > Plants > Phyllosphere > Phylloplane/Leaf | place: USA...
TCGCAAAACTACAGCTTTTCTTTTTATGTTTATGTTCACGTGCTGCTTATATTTTTTGGTTCTTTAGAACCTAAAGATGATTAAAATGTAAGCTGGCAATCAACGGTGGTGATGAGATGCTTGCGCTACTGGGAAGGGAGACCAAAAAGTTTAGCAATGATATTCTGGGATCCTATATATTCATTTCAATCAAATTGTTTTTTGTCCCAGAACTGCAACTTTTCTTTTTATGTTTATGTTCACTTGCTGCATATAATTTTTGGTTCTTTAGAACCTAAAGATGGTTAAAATGTAAGCTGACAATCATCCGTAGTGGTGAGATGCTTGCACTGCTGTGAAGGGACAGCAATAAGTTTAGCAATGATATTATGGGATCCTATTAATTTCAATCAAATTGTTTTTTGTCCCAAAACTGCAACTTTTCTTTTTCTATTTACATTCAGTAGCTGCATAATTTTTTTTGTTCTTTAGAACCTAAAGATAGTTAAAATGTAAGCTGACAATCAACGGTGGTGCTGAGATGCTTGCACTGCTGGGAAGGGAGATCAATAAGTTTAGCAATGATATTCTGTGATCCTATATATTCATTTCAATCAATTTGTTTTTTGTCGCAAAACTACAACTTTTCTTTTTATGTTTACGTTCACTTGCTGCATAATTTTTTTTTTTGTTCTTTAGATCTAAAAGATGGTTAAAATGTAAGCTGGTAATTAACTATGGCAGTGAGATGGTTGCTCTGCTGGGAAGGGAGAGCAATAAGTTTAGCAATGATATTTTGGGATCCTATTAATTTCAGTCAAACTATTTTTTGGCCCAAAACTGCAACTTTGCTTTTTAAGTTTAAGTTCACCTGCTACATATATTTTTTGGTTTTTTAAAATCTAAAGATGATTAAAATGTAAGTTGGCAATCAACAGTGGTGATGAGACGCTTGCACTGCTGGGAAGGAAGATCAATAAGTTTAGCAATGATATTCTGTGATCCTATATATTCATTTTAATCAAATTGTTTTTTTGTCCCAAAACTGCAACTTTTCTTTTTATATTTACGTTCACGTGCTGCATATATTTTTTGGTTCTTTAGAACCTTAAGATGGTTAAAATGTAAGTTGGTAATCAACGGTGGTGATGAGATGCTTGCGCTGCTGGGAAGGGAGATCAATAAGTTTAGCAATGATATTCTGGGATCCTATATATTCATTTCAATCAAATTATTTTTTATCCCAAAACTGCAACTTTTCTTTTTATGTTTATGTTCACTTGCTACTTATTTTTTTTGGTTCTTTAGAACCATAATATGGTTAAAATGTAAGCTGTCAATCAACATAAAATGAATATCTAAAAGTGGCAACCATTATTCTGACGTTACTAGGTATTTTTTTTCATTTTTCTTTTTTTTATTATTTATTGGTTGACCCACACTCCTTTTTAGGTTTGGGGGTAGTACAATTATATCTTCATCTTCAGGATCCAATACAGCCTCTAGTAATAGGTAAATAATCTCAAAGTATGTCTTCTTAAATGTTTCCACAATGTAATATGTATGATAGAAATCTTCAACTTCAATTCTTTTATGCTTCAAACAAAATACTACATGCTTTAATGGAATTCTAATCATCTTTCATTCACCACAATTTTAGGGTTTTAAACTTAGGGATCTACGAGTTCCACAATAACCTTAATTTTATACATTATTGTTTAATCAAGTAATACAATTTATATTATAAGAAAATAACAATAATTTAACAACAACTAAACCTATTAACTTGATTATTAAAGTCTTGATTTGAAAAAACAATTGAGATGACATACTAGTTCATCATCTCATTCTTAATGACAGAGGTATATGAGAGAAATTCCACAAGCTGATGACTCAAACAGACACCTCGTTTCTAAGAGAATCATGTACAAACCCCCCTAAACTTTGATTGTGTAAATTTTAGGTTTTGAGATTGTTTTAATTTTAAAGAGTTTTTATTTAGAAATTGTAAGCTCACGAGAGAGAAAAGGGATAGGGTTGTGTTTTTGTTTGTTGTGTTTGTGGATATAATATATGTAGGGTTATTTTGGTCATTTATGCGATTTAAAGTTTTTTGTTGACCGAGAATATTTTCTGTAATTTTCAAAACAAGAAAGGTAAAGTGTAAAAAGAATAAACTATAGGATGCTCAGAATAATTGTTTCTTAAAAAAAATATATAGTTCTAACATAAATGTGTTGTTTTTTACTAAAAAAATTCTTTTCCATTTCTAACAAAATGAGCACCTAAATATTCCATTCAAAAATTGAAAATAAAGAAGTAATACACAAATTGAGATGGTATTTGTTTCAAAATCTTCCTCTTTATTTCTTGACCAAAAATAAAAATAATTAATGAGATGGTTGATAGGTTAAACTCTTGAAAACTAATCACAAAGATTAATGGAGTTGGTGGTGTTAAAATAGAATAAAAAGGATGGCTAATATAAAACTATACACTAATTTAAATTATCTTACCCATAGGAACTCAAGTAAAGAAATAGGAAGAGATATCTTTTACACAAGCATGAAAGAGAGAAGGAAAAAAAAAAAGAATCTAGAATATGTCTTAAGGCATAAAAAAAGGGTCAAGATTTACTCTTTAGGGCTAGGATCGGACGGTGCATCCGATCCCACAAGAAGGTGCTGGGCAGGAGCTCTCAATAACTGGGCTCGTGCATGCCTTACTCACCATCTAGGCTCGGGTGCTGTAAGGTGTTTTGAAAATAGATCAAAAAACATGTGTTCGTAACTTTTATGGGTTTTGTGTTAAAAAAAAAAAGGATTAAATCTTTACCCATCAACATCAAATTTCACGGTACACATGTTTTTCAAAAATCATTGGAATCAATTTGCTCATGAACTTAGCATCAAATGATTTCAATCCAGTCGAGACGGTAAGACATTGTCGCCGGTAAATCACTACAGTTGAGCTGATGAGCAATAAACCTTATAAATTAATTAGAAGGGATTGAATGTGCACCATTGTCGACATGCATGACGGCTATGGATATGGAAACAACCATTGTCGACATGCATGACGGCTATGGATATGGAAACAACCATTGTCGACATGCATGACGGCTATGGATATGGAAACAACCATGCAAAACAAAATAAAAAGTCTCTGTTATTCCATTCCACATAATCCTCCACTTATTGCTCCAAATTGGCTACTACTTGTTGTACACTAACAAACACCAAAGAGACCTTATCAACCTTATACGTGGCTTATGAAAGATTTTTTCCATGCATGGCCCATCATAGCTGAAATAGGTAAAAAGATGCACATACATGGCACACGTGTCTTTTAAGAAATTAACAAAATTCAAAGTTCACAAAATTATCAGCGGTAACTTTTTGACACGCAAGGACTGACAAACCTGAATTCAGGGGGAGTCAATGACCCAATGTTGCCCATCAGTGTGGATTTTAAGCCCATTCATCTGAGCAAATAAATTTACTGCTCTCCTCACACCTCTATTGTCCGCTGCGGTAAAATAATCGTGCCCAAAAATTATCCCACCGGGTCTCAAGATCCGGTATGCCCGGTTTATATCAGCCCACGCCGAGTTAAAATCATGGCCCGCATCGATTTCTATCAAATCACCAAACACACCCCACTCGCATAATTTCTCCAAGGCCGACCCGCTCGAAAATGGCATTGGCAAAACCGACCCAGTAGCATTTTTGTGAATAACGTTCTGCATGAACTGGTACAGCAACAAAACGTCGCTGTTTATCATATTAACATAACCAAACCGGTCACGAAACCCGGGCCACCCGCGAAAATCGTCTATGCAAAGAATCTGTGAGTCCAGCCCGAGTTTGCGAGTCAACTCGGCCATGTGGAGAGCCGATGCGCCCAAGAAAGTACCCACTTCGATGATCACTTTAGGCTTCACTTTTTGGATAAGGTGTTCAAAAACTTCACCGTAGGAGCCCCATCCCTTGAACTTTTTCTCTCTAAGGAGGCCGCTAACGTACGCGGGAGGAAAATTGTCATATGGTGACGTGGAGTTGAAAACCCGGTCAAGAATTGTTTGATGGACGAGCTGGTGTGGAAGGGGTTTGGCACAGTGAGTCTTGACTCGGAAGTTGTCGAGTTGGGTGTTGAGGTTATCACCCAACTTCAAGATTTCTGGAGATGGTAAAGGCTGCGGTGGAGAGCGGGAGCTTGGAGCTGATAAGTAACCTAGTGCGTAGGATAGCAGTAAGAGGATAACGTAAACGGCTGGAGAATTCAATAATCTGAATACCAATCTTGTCTTCTTGTTATTCTCGGTGTGGCGATGGTTGAAAGATGGTAACTGCTCTTCCTTCATGTTTCTTTTCAAGTAATTCTTGAAAGAGAAGAAAAGATATCTACCAAGCTTCAACTGTGCAGGAATACTGGCGGTATCAGATACGTATTTTTGGTGCTGTACTTGCTAGAACCGTAAGGTTTTTCTGAAGATAGATGAATCGAAACGAAGTTTCTGGTTGCGTGGCTTGAGTCGGTTGCGTCTTCAGTACACAGATGGAGATGGCGTGTTAAGAAAGGACATGGAAAATGTGATGGGCTTCAATGGAATTGCCACAGTTTTGGGGTTTTGGAAGGGTTAAGGTCAGAGTCCATCTTATAATCTGTTCAGTCTATGGCCTTATTATAGAAGAAGTGAATGGTTCCATTCTCCAGTCTTTGATGGAATTATCTCTCTCCTTGAAATTTAGCTACCCAGAATTCAACCGACTGCAAAAGTCGCTTTCTTTACTTGTTTTCTTTATAATGGCTTATGTTATACTTTTCTTATCAATTTGCTTTTAAAAATGTTTTTTTAAATAATATATTAAAATAATATATTTTTTAAATTTTATTTCGAATCAAACAATCTAAAAATATATATAAAAAATAATTTTAAACAGGCGGCCAACAGTTATTAATTGCAAAACAGGTTCTTTGTAGGTTAGACATCAACGTTAAGAAGTTGAAGAAGTTATTCTTTCAAATTATTTTAAGTTCTTAGCTAATATGAGAATTAAGTTTGAATTAATAGCAGCAGTTGGCACATCATGAATGAAGATTAGTATATTTTCTTGGTAAACGATAGGGTTCCTTACGCAGCAATTCATCAAGCTCAAGTAAGCTGATCCAATATGGATTCTCACATTTTCTTGTTTAACTCAACCAAAAACTGTTTTTTAGTACAAATCCGGCGAGGAAGCTAGCTTCAGGGTCACGATGAAAGTCCCTTTTTCACCGAGTCTGATGAAGGTCCCTTTTTCACCGAATCTAAAGCATTGTTTATGGCCAGTTTAAACTTTAAACAATTAGACATTAAGGACTTGTTTTTGTTTAGTGAAAAGTAAATTTTTAAAATTATTTTTAATTATTTTTATATTTATTTGTTATTAGAAAAATTGATAAATGAAAAATACTTTTCAATTAAAGAAAAATTTAGCTTGGTTTTCATAAAAGTGTTTTCCTGTTATTTTTTGTGGAAAATATTTTTTCAGAAGTTGTGAAAAATTTAGAAATATAATATTATTTGCTGATTATAACAAATTTGGTCCTCAAATTTTTAATTGTTATATATTTTGTTTTGAACCTTTTTTTTTTTACTTTCACCCCTTAGAATTTGATTTAATTTAATTTTTATATTAACTTTGATTTTTATTTTTATGATTGTTATTTGTTTTTCTCTTATTATTTTTTTAATTAAATTTTTTTATATATCAGATTTGATCCTCATTATTTTAATTGTTACTTATTTTATTTAAAATAATTTATAAAATTATAATTATTATTATTTTAATCTCATCATTTTTCTATTTTTTATTTGATAAATTTAATCTTTATTATTTTAATTGTTATTTATTTTATTTGAGTTAATTTATAAAACTAGATTAATTTTTTCAATTTCATTCTCATTCAACCTTTTAATTTGTAAAATTTGTTACTTATTATTTTAATAAACTTGAAAAAAAATATTAATAAGTTATTTTCCAACTCATTTTCCATAATATAACCAAATACTAGAAAGTACTTTTCAACTGATTTTCTATTACACTACCAAACATTAAAAAATAATTCAATTTTTAAAAATTCACTTTCTAAAAAAAACTATTTTTCAAAAGAAAACTTTCCAACAAACAAATAAAATCTAAAAGTATATTTGTTTAGGCTATGTTTTTTAAAAAATTTATATTTTTTAAAAATTATTTTTATAAATATTTAAAAATTGTTTTAATATACTAGTATCAAAAATAAATTTTAAAAAATAAAAAATATATATAATTTTAATATATTTCCAAACAAAACATTTTAAAAAACATCACCTAAATAAATATATCATAATAAACTAATCCAAGACTATGATCTAAAAATGCCTATTAATTCTATGGCCCAGTTAGCAATTCTGGAAAATTGTGCCATTCAAAACTAGCTCAAAACGATGACCCTGTGAGACCAAGATTCTACAATACGACGCATCATCTTCAAGTTGTTACAAAATGACGGACGTACAACTAGAGACAGACATCAATGAGAGAACACAAGCTTCCATCTCTTCCTTCTACACAAACTACAACAGCCTCTGTCTCACCCGTGTTTTGATTTTGATTCATTGGCATACCAAGACCTTGTGATTTACCTACCTAACTTGTCAACACTAAGGGAAACATAAAATGTCAACTCTTTACTCAAACTAACATAGATCAACAGAACAATACCAGTTCTGCAATAAAGGGGTGCCTACTATCAACAGCCAAAGGGATTTGCACAGAATCCCTCAAGAGGCCACATCATTTTGCATCCTCAGAGCCATCATCACCATTATGCCTGGCAGCAGAACCCCCCTGGCCATCAGCACCAGTTGTGCCAGCCTCGGAGGCATGTTGTTTGCTTCCCCCACACATGTCATTTGTGCCAGCACTTGCAGAAGGGCCACTACTTCCAAGAGCAATCTCGGCATGCATGGGATGCATGCCATTGTTAGCCCCTATAGGTCTACTTCCCATTTGCCCTTGCATGGCTTGCTGGTGTAACAACTGAGGATCCTGCATGTGATGTACAGCATTGAATTGTAATGGCATCTTCGGGGGGGAAATACCTGGTTGCTGAGCCATTGCTGCTGCCTGAGGATGTTGCATGTAATAAGTTCCTTGTTGCATTGCAAGATGCGGGGCCATCTGAAAGCAATACTAATAAGCATGAGAAGAGTAAATGAATTGCAAATGACCAGTCTCATTAATTACTATACACCTGAGGAGGCATTGCTGCTGTCTGTGGTTGTGCATCAGCAATTGCAGCCAAATACATCAAATTCTTCTGCAGCTGGGTTTGATACCTAGTTCATTGAAATTTTATACATGACTTATAAATGGTGGCAATAAACATGCATATAGATAAAAAGGGGCATGCAACATTTCATTCCATATAGTTTAAAAAATAAAGCATTCTCAAAAAAAAAAAAAAAAACACTGTGATATTCATGAGTGCATTGCCTCTTTTTGGCTGGTAAATTCAGATCCCGTCTAAATTTTTATCCTATTGCTCTCCTCCATTTCACCTGGACTGCCATCTAACTGTAAGCACATACTTTATTATACGAGATCCTACCTTCTTCAAGTGATGTTTATTCTTGCTAAGAACATTGAAGCAGTACCAGTACAAACAGTAACCAAGCACTCCCATTATATGATATAGAATATATGTAGTAACATGATGATTGAGCCAAAAGAACAAGTAAATACCTCAACTATGGATGCAGTGGCACCATTAATGTCTGGAATGCACTCTAACCATCCCCGCCATTATAAACAAATAAAAGATTATAGAAGGCATAAACTGGTAACGGACAAAGCCCACAAGTTCAGTCCCATTTCCAACAAGACAAAATATAATTGACCCCAAATTAAAATAGGCAATCAAGAATATATAAGATATGCCATTCCATGTTTTCATCACCAATAATGATGCCAGCTACCAACTGAATGTGTTGGATTTGATTGTTTAGAAAATATTAAAATGCTAGTGGGTAATTAGGAACTCAGAGAACTGATCCAGTCTTGTTCTGAATGGGTACCAGAACACAAACTTTGAGATTTCTACCTGTTTCTGCCCTAATTATGATGGAGATTCTTATATATTTGATAGAGTCTATTTGTTAGAGAAAAGTTACCAAGATTGGATTTCAAAACCAGCCCATAAGTCATAAGACCCTTTTTTTCAAGATTCCTAAACAGGAAACAGCCCCACTTACTTCTAATAGATCAGAACTTGCATTATGCTTAACACACAAGAAACACTAGGATTGCATGGGCATACACTCGCGCGCATGAGAACAAATCACTTACTGGGCACATTCAGCAAGTTTTCCAAGGTTTTGGTTGTCCCATATCGCTAAAATCAACCTTTTGTTTTCATCAAGGTACTGCAGAAAGAATTAAAAAAGATAAATCAACCATCATATGGCAGATATTAGCAAATAATACATCCTAGAGTTGCACATGAAGGGGCAACCAAAAATGGAAACTAAGATCAGATATTGCTCAGCATGGCATCAAGGGGAAAGCCAAACTTGAATAGGTGTGAAAGCCTATAAATAAAAACAGCTATTAGCACACAGCACAACCAATCAACCATGGATTTGAATTCACGCATCACATGGTAAATTCTCCACTATTTTTTCATGCATTGCTATATAGCATGACATTTTGTCATGTTTCAGGAACAGGAAAACACATCTACTAGCTGCAAGAATGAATTTGCATATATGAATATTGAGGATTTCATGAATATGGAATGGGTTTGCGATACAAGTACATCATAAATATGGGAATTTGCAGAAGTAAAAGCTTCAAAAGGAATACTTTGAAAAATACAAAGTTTCCAATAAATTAATTCCAAAACGAGCTTGAATAGCTGAATTCTCCAACTTCTGAGTTCAATCTAATCTACAACTTAATAGCTTATGAACAGTCTCCTTATCTCATATTCTAACTATTATGTTTGTTTGGCACACGCAAACAAAGGCTCACAAATAAACCCTGATATTAATGGTATTAGGCGCCCATCTATGCAAAATCTGTCACGATAGCCACTAATCTGCGTAACCAACTATTTTAAGCATCATGGATTTTTGGAAAGCCCATTAGTAACAATTGATAAAGAAAAAGATTGGGGGGGGGGGTATCTTCTGAATTGGACAATATTTAAGAAGCCACAATCAATTCGCTATTTATTGTCTCACTTAGACAGTTACTCATTACTTGTGCTACTTATCAGCTTCAAATATTGGTTTAACAAAGAAACATGAAAAAACACCATAAGCAAAGAACCCCAGATCAATAAATCATAGAAACAAAACCACCCAAAAAACCATACATAAACCAATATATGCATAGAATAAAGGAAGAATTACAAAAAGTTACTACCCCTTGGATCTGCTCAGTGGTGATGTTCGTTGGTGGAAATGAAGCCATCATAGGAATCATTTGCGGTGGCTGCTGCATCTTGTTTAATTTACTTTGCTTTCCCAAACCCTAATCCCAAAAAAATCCCCAAATTGTTAAACCCTAATTAAGAGATGAGAGAGGCAGAAAAAAAATAAAGGTTTTTTTATATATTTAAAATATATGGAGAGGAGGGGGTGTAGGAGCACCTGTGAGATGGCGAGTGAGCATATTTTGAGGAGTAGGCTTCTGGAATTTTAGACACGGCAGGCAGAAATATATACATATATATATCCGAACAAGAGATACTAGATTTGGTCTGCCTTTTAAAGACAAACTCTCACTGTTTTCAGCCCTGGCCCGATGCTTACGTCACTTCGTTAGTGAGGCTCGGCATTACTTGTTGTACTTCGTATCTGCCAGTGATAGGTGGCTCGACTGTCGGAAATTTGGCGATGAAGCTACAAGTTGAAGTGTATAAAGAGGAAAATTACATTCGTCTATACACTGGTTGTGGTTCGTGGCATGAAATTAATCAGCTTTATACTTTCACTTTCTGAAAACTGAGATTTGGAAGTGTGGTAAGTTTTATTTTTAAAGTAGATGGAGAGAAAGCAAAAGAAAACGAAAAAAATAAAAGATAACCTTTTTCTCCCATCTTCCCTCACCATGAACCACCATCTCTTTGAACTTATTTAGAAAATTATTATTTTGAAATTAGAGTCATCCAGCAACAATAGATCGTTTTTATTTCCATTTCATTTGATATTTTTACAATATGGTGTACTTGCACAAGGCTAATAGCTATCAGCAGCCAAGCATGCCCTCCTCTGATAACACGACCATTTGGACTTGTCAAAGATACACTCATCCCGCCACATTTGCTCTTTGTTCTTCCATTTTCGGTGGTGGGTATAATTGGCTGACCCTACGTTTTAAAAATGTTTTTGAAAAAATTAAAAATTAAAATTTTTTATTTTTTTAAATTAATATATTTTTTGATATTTTCAGTGTTAAAAATGATTTTTTAAAATTAAAAATATATTATTTTAATATGTTTTAAAGTAAAAAATATTTTAAAAAATAACCATAACTATACTTCCAAACACACTCTAAATTAAAAAAAAAATATCATGATTTTAAATTGAAAGCAAAGAGTTGGTAGTCACATCCTAAAACTCACACCGATTAGATGAAAATAATACTCCTAATATGCTCCACTAGAACCGCACAAAACATATATGTTTCTTTGTTGTTGCAACCCCAAAGCCTTTCCTTTTTCCTACCATCGATGCACAAAGAACTTCAAATCTATAAAGTTGGAATTTTTGGCCTTTTTGAGAGATTTTGAATGTTAGATGATGGCATGTAGAGGAGGAGGAGGTGTGGAATTGGAAGATTAAATAAAAATTTGGTCAACTAGTATTCAACTCAATATGTTTGATTTTCTCTTAAATCATGGATTTGTGTTTGAGTTTTATTTAAAAAAAAGAGGTGTAATATTTAAAATTAGTTGTAAAGTAAAAAACTATCAAATCATAAAATGTCAAGGATAATTTACCATTTAAAAAACTATATTTTACATCTTAATATTTATATAGTTGATAACACTTGACATACTTGGAAACACATAAACTTAATTAATAAAAAATAAAAAAAAATTACATTTTATAATTTTATATTTTCATAATTTCATTTTTTCTCGATTTAACATTTAAAATTTCAACTCAATCCGACTATTAAATTAAAAATTATATTCGATAATATAAAACTGGTTAGTAAGTGATTTTATATCAAAATCTGAATTTTCTCATTAGTTATTTTACTAAATTCCCGAGATTATTTTTTTATTCCAAAATATATATGTATACTTTTTTTATTATTTGTTTCATTTACAAATTTATTATAGTTTCACTGTAACATTCTCGATTTTTAACCGGGATTTCCATCAATATTTTTTTACATATTTTTTTTAATTTTTATTTCTTATTTCTACTCGAGATTATTTTTTAATTCTCAAAACACATCTATTTTATTTTTTTTCTAATTATTTTATCTGTTAAAACCCATTATTGGTCTCTATATGATATATACTTCATTTAATTTATTTATTTATTGGCAGTGCGGGCAAGTGCCCACATTGCCTCCATGCTGCATCTGTCCAAGTGACCAGATATATTTTTTAGTAGTCTTTCTTTTATTTCTTTTTCGCCTTTCAAATACAAATGGAGCATTTAATCCATGCGAATGCCAAAGAGAGTGACCAGTGGATGTGATTCCATGTTACTGTCATGAAATTAATATGAAACCGGTTCGAGTATCCTATCTTTCTCGGTGGCACATATATAAATAAGATTTTTATTTGTATGTACAATGACTTTAATTTTTTTTATATAAAACTCTGTTTATCAAAAAAAAAAAATTACTTCAAAATATATTAACACGTCGGTCAAATCAAACTAAAAATAAAAAAAAAAACCTTTTAAAGGGTGTTAGATATTATAAATCAGGCTAACATGAAATGATTAGCTTACCCCTAATTAAGGGTTGAGGTGAGGGTTGGGATATTTTTTATTTCTTTTGATTGGATAAGTAAAAAGGTAATTAATGGAGGTGAAATTAATAAGCTCTTTGTTTGCATGGAAAAGGGGAAGGAAAAGTAATAAAATATTAAATGTTTTTTTTTTTTTTTGATAATCCGGGGTGTCCGGGCCAGCTTACACGCACCACGATTAATCCTTGGATCCACTAAATATCTTGCAAGCCCAGTAGGCATGTAAGGCACCGTAAGGATGACAAACGGATATACAAAGACTCGAACCCAGGACATATAGGCAGGGTAAAACCTACCAAAACCACTGAACTACTAGCCTCAGTGTATAGTAAACGTCTTTTTAGTTGGAGAAGGGTTGGGGTGACGAAAAGGATACAATTGGATTTTTCAAAAGAGAAAAAATATTAAAATAATATCAAATAAAAATAAAAATAAAAGGTCATTTTCATCCCTTCCACCGTTCCACGACTACCTCCAAGTTGGGAGGGGACTGTGAAAGGTAATGAAGGTTGAATTAATCTCCATTTCTTTTCTCCTCCATTATAAATTTCATTTGATGTCATCAATTAACTCATTTCTCAACAATATTCACTCCCTTTTCAAATAATATTATAAAACTCTGTTGATGTTTCGATCAAACCTTTATTTATAATCTTGTTTTACTTTCCTTTACTATATCAAAAAAACCAATTTAATCTCAATTTAATTTAAAATTTTAAATTATTAAATGAGATTTTAAGATATAAATACCTTTATTTTGTTTGTTTTTGGTTAAAGAGAAGAGGCTCAAATTCAAAATATTCTCGAGGAAAGTAGAACAATCGTTAAGTTCTGTGTAGACCCTTTTCATCAGAACGCTCGATCTTTTGGTGAAAAAACGGGGCATAAAGCCCTTGATCAGAGCACTCTTACTCGAATATATAAATCATACCCAAAGAACAGACTCGGGGGAGGCAAGATTCTTGCCTCACCTAAACCATCCCTGATTAATCGACTTTAATTTTCAATAGATTATTATTAATTATTATTATTTATATTATACAATTGCTTCAATACCAGAGGCTATAATAATTATATATTAAAACTACACAAGTTGATACCTCATACTGCATGACCCTCCACGCCCATGATCTGGAAACGCGTAGCTGTCTTTCATCTGGGTATTATACATGTATATTGAAGCCTTCTGAACGCCTGCATCCGCCACCTAATCCATATCAAGATACCACATTTAGCTTGCTACGTGGGACATTAATTACCCTACTAAACTAAATTAAAGGATTGATGATCTTATATTATCCTGTTTTATTAATTTAATTTTTTCTTCAACGTTTGTTTTTTTTTTATGAATTAGTTTCGTAACATTTCATCCATTTATCGATAAGATTATACCCTCTAGCTACTTCTATTTGTGATAAATCAAATCATAAATAAATAAATAAGTTAGTTATATTTCTTGAACTTTTTTTTTTCTATCTTAAAGTGAAAGCATGTTTTTCTAGTCAATTTGGTTTGAAACTCAATTTTTATGTCATTAAAATGAATTATTTGAGAAACTTGTTTTAGGGAACTAAATCATGATAGACAATGCGTTTAGAGGGAAATTGAAGGGTTTTTTTTTTTTTTTTTTTGTGTTTGAGGCGGAATTGAAGTTTACATCACACAAATTAAAGACTCAATAGATGGATGAAACTTCAGAAGGTAATTGATAAAAACAAAATTGTAGAAAAAAAAATGATAGAACTTACATATAGATTTCAAGGGGCCGGGTATAGCAGAATATATCCAAATTAATCTTAAATTAATTTGCACATAAGCTGCTGATGAGCATTAATTAGTCCCATGCATGTCACGGTTGACTTAAATTCGAGCTGCCTCGTAATATTTAAATTCTTAAAAACTGAAAAATAACGCCAGCATAAATTTTGCTTTATAGTTTATACTGTAATCACACAGGCAAATGCTGCACGAGTAAAACCTACATGTTTCTAACAAGTAGCCAACTAAAATACTGATAAATCAAAACCACACTGACACTGAGTCACCTGCCTGAACAACAAGTTCATTCGTCTTAGAGCCATCATCTTCTACCTTACAGTTACAGGTTGCAGAGACGACAGCAGCGACCCAAGCAATTACAGGAGTAACCAACAGAATGAGACCGAGGGGCACCATCCACAGCTGACTATTTGTTGGGTGATATTCATAACCCCACCAAAGCAGTAGTGTTCCTCCTGCCATACACACCAAAATTGAACACAAACAAATTACGCATTTCTTCATAATCTTCTCGGGATAATATTCTTGATTTGCCTCATGCTTGTCTTCCTTGGACGTTCCCATCAACCAATACCAGTTCTGTGGCTGAAATTCAGGAAAGAAGAAAAGAAGAGAAAGATTGAACTATCATTTATCATATATATCTTAGCATAACAAGCTATATACAAAGACAG
>Ga0325414_1004610_pt1 | contig 14455 bp, 8 predicted proteins | sample PopdelMetagenome_8_FD_206183 | JGI IMG/M metagenome (GOLD analysis project Ga0325414, IMG submission 206183) | Populus deltoides microbial communities from Bellville, Georgia, United States - Leaf-PdKOR-R3 | ecosystem: Host-associated > Plants > Phyllosphere > Phylloplane/Leaf | place: USA...
TTAAGGTGTCCTTCACAGAAATTTATTAATTTTATTTTTTAAATAATGTCCATCAAAAAATTTGTTTATCAATTGAAAGGGAATTTTAGGGAGAGAGCAAAAGGGAATTTTAGGGGAGAGAGCAAAAGGGAATTTTAGGGGAGAGAGCAAAACCTGAATTTCGAGTAGCAGCATGGAATAGGTGTAGGAAAATGCAATATTACCAAGAGCTTGAAAGACCTGCCAGATTTTGGTGGATGTAGCCAAGTCCTCGCCGGCCATGGCAACCATTATAGTCCCTTTAGCCTCATGTTGGATGGAGAACTTTGCAATGGATAGACACAGAGCAATGAGTGCATATGCAAGTGAGGTCAGTGTTGAAATTACTGAGAGAAATGTTACTTTTTCCAAGTTTGGAAATTGAGATAGAAGAATTTCCAACGCCCCAAAAGCAAGCATGTATGTATTTCCGGACACCTTACATTTTGCGTTAGCGCCTTTCTCATGGATACAGGCTGACCTCTTCATTGTCCTGTTAAATTCAAACCCAAATGGTAAAAACAATAGGAACAAAAAACACTAATCAGCTCATCAATTTTTGAAGCTGTAAATTGAAACAGCGAGAATTTGCGAGGAAGAGTCTCACGCTGTACTAATGGCAGTTGTTATTGTGAAGCCAATCATTATTCCCCATAGCATAGAATATTGCATTATACCACTGATCAGTACATGTTTTGGACCTGCACCAGTAAGATCTGCAAATTAGATCATTTAAAAACTCTAATCATACTGTTGCTTCCTTATCAAATACCAAAAAGGAGTGTAGAGAAAGCAAATTAGAAGAAGAAAGAAGAGCAAGAACCTAATAGTGCTCTGACAGCATCCATATACGTGTAGTTCCTCCTTCCTTTAACAGGGTCAGGAGTTCTATAGCAGTCACATAAAAGGATAGCTATATAATATGTAACAGCAGCAAAGGAAACCAGAAAAAATGGTCCGAGGATCCAACCCAGTTGAGCAACACTCCATGGCAGTGCCAATATTCCAGAACCGACAATAGCTGTGAAGGCATGGGCAGTTGCAGTCCACACAGTCCCTGTACAAGCATGATAAATATTAGTCAGAGCATGTTATGGCTTGACGAGTCCAAAGAATCAACACGAAGATGGGTTTAAAATCTTTAACTTGTTCTCACTTTCTGCAGTTTTTGAAAAATCAAGGTTCTTCGAAATCTTGTGTGATATGCAGAATGTGATATCAGTGGTTTAAAGTTTTTTTAAAAATATATTAAAATAATATATTTTTTTTAAAAAAATTATTTTTCACATCAGTATATCAAAATAATCTAAAAATATATATATAAAAAATTAATTTTAAACAAAAAAATATAAATTTTAAATTTGTGAGAAATCTTGTTTTAACCGTGTTTCCAAACATGCCCTTACATAATCATATGATATGAATATCTATTTTTTTCAATTCTCTTTGCTAATTTTGTTTTATCAAAATAATATTTTTTTATTTTAAAAAATTATTTTTAATATCAACACATTAAAATAATCTAAAAATACAAAATAAAAATTAAAAAACTTTTATTTTCTTTCAAAAATATTTTTAAACATAAAAACAAAGAATTCTTAATATTTAATTCATATATTGATTCTCAAATAAGCCTCCAGCCTATTTTATTTATGAATTAGGTCTCCTATTCTAAATCCGGTAATGTTTTCCATCTAAAGTACCTGCTTTATGCAATCAAACGACTTCGTTTTTCGAAAGATTTTTTTGGGGGTAAAACAGTCACAAAGAATTTAGACGGATGACTCGATTGACGATTTTTGATATGGTGGGGATCCAATTGACAAAAAATAGATTGAGACCTAATCCGAGGAATAAGTAATAAATTGGGAGGTTACTCATATATTACAGGTAGGATTTTAAATACAAGAGAATGAAACAAATGTATTTTTATATATCATTTTTTTTAATGGAAAAATAAAAAGATATTGTTTATTATTTATAAAATAAATTAAAAATATATGAATTGATAAATAAATAAAAAGTTGTTAATACTAATTACAACAAAAACTAAAGGGTGTGGAGAAATCACTATTACTCGACTCCCATAAACATTGTGGATTACAATAGAAATTCATTCTTTTTTTTTTGTGTGTTTTGATCATTTCTTCTTTGATTATTGATATTTTTTTTATTATTAATTTAGTCCTAACATTATGTGTTTATTGGGATTTAAAATTGATGATTTATTTTAATTTGCATTTTATATAGTTATTACATATTGACGGGGTACCTTGTTTTTAATTGAACTAAAAAAAAATATTTTCAGAAAAAACCATGTTATTAAACTTTATAAAACCCATAAACTTATTTGTGGATTTGACAGGTTAATCAGGTTCGTGGATTTAACGAGTTTTTTTATTTATTTTATCCTTCAATATTGGCTTGATTCTGAATTGACTTTTATAATTTATTTTGTTTATCTTTCTATGAGGTTATTGTAATATAAAAACAAGTTTCGGTATTGTTGGTGCTTGATTTTACAATTGTCTATTTTTGTTATCATATAATTAAATAAAAAAATAACTTAAAAAACAAACAATTAATCCTAGTGATGTCCATGAACTTGTTCGCAATTTGATATGTTGACCTAGATTATTCGATTCATAGGTTTGGAGGGTTTACCCACCAAACCCTATCTGGTTTTTTTTTATTCCTTTAATTGTTTTTAATTAATTTTTTATTTCATCTTTAAATATTAGATTAGTTGGAAAATAAACTTCATGATTTATTTTTGTTTGTTTTTTATATAGTTATGACGATCTCAAACAAACATCTATTTTCGGGTTGATAGTCGATATCGTGAGCATCTATTTTTTATCATATAAGTAAAATAGTTTCAATAAAACAGAGTGTGATTCAAAATGTCATCGTCACTATGTAGAATTCATGATCCAGGTCGCAAGGTGAACAATGTCCATTCAATATGATATTGTCTTAATATTTAAAAAGTTAGCATCTTTAAGTTTTTTTTAAAGGCAAGTCATGTTTATTCGTTGTGTTTAGACCTGTAAAATCGACTAATTCACATCAGGTCAACTCGGATTCGGTTTAATTAGAAACTCGAGCTAAATAAATAGTCGGGTCGAGAGGTTTTAAGATTAACTTGTTTGCCCGAGTTTAATGATATTTTCAAAGAATCCCCACAATCTTGACTTTTTATGTTTTTTAAAAAAATGGTCCAACTCGTGGTGAAACGAGGGTTAATGAACTAGTTAAATATTAAAACAAGAAGTTAATCTTCATACTAAATCAAGAAGTTAATCTTCATAGTGAAATTCAAAAATAGATGCACATGCAAATGTTTTATATTGGTTTTCCTTTTTCTTTTTATACATTTTTATTTATTTTATTTTAAAGGCTATTTGTCATTGCTAATAACAAAGAATTTTTATTTTTATAAAAACAGAAGACAAATACAACTAATTTTAGATAAAATGTAAAAGGAAAAAAATATTTAAACTAAATTAAACTAATCTCTTCGAAAGATTATAAAATAAAAAATAAATAAAAAGGTCAATAACTAGTTAAAAAATAAATTTAAACCAAACATTTAAAAAGAAGATAGAGAAGGTATCCGTCATTATTTAAATAAAAAAAAATCAATATAAAGGGAAAAAAACACTCACAAAAAAACAAAAAAAATCCAGCATTGTTAGGCATAAAAATCAGGCCCACACACTTAGTTTTTAATAAAAAAGCTCGGCGCGCTAGGCGTGGAAGCCCAAGTCCACGCCTAGCATGTTTTTAATTCCTTCTCAAGAACTGATGTCATTCTGTCCAAATTTTTTAAAACAACGTGACAAGTTGCCTCTTTGATAGTTTTTTTTTGTCATCTACGGTGATGAGAAAAAAAAAATCGGATATAAAGTTTTGAACCCTTAAAACTTCATTTTCAGCTTATGTTTATTTGAAACCTCCTCGGTAATATTGATAAATTAATTTCCAGCCCTAAAATATCTTCTAAAAAAACAAATTTTAAATTCATAGAAAAACTAAAGGAATCCCGATTTTTTTTAATATATAATATAGTTATGAAAAAACATCACCTTTATTAAACTCTTCTTAGAATGATAAAATTCATTGATACGAAAATCGATCTTTTATACCATTATAAAACAGCTATCAAAGTATTTTCTTTCTTTTAAAAATGTAAAAAAAATAAAATTTGGTAAAAAAATATGAATTTTCAAAACAACATGAACCAAAAGATCAGAAATCTAAAATTTAAGGGATCAAACTAAGATTTTTGTGTCAAAATCTACATGGGGCATTTTTTTTCGTTTATCAAATGTAGTTCTTGTTCTTTCAATTTTGATTTTCCATCCCGCATAAATCTTAATTTCTTCATCATCGAACACCTCTTAAAACTCATAAACACGTTAGTAAAACAAAATAATATCAGATGATGAATGCCTACAACAAACTAAACTGAAAGAAATAAAAGGAGAAGGTGAAAAGGAAACGAAGATGGTGAAAGATTTCTATGAATATTATAGCATATCAAGTTCACTAACTTCAAAATCACCAGATTTCCAGAGGAGAAAAAACAGTTTATACTAGCAGATTAAGATGATATCCTGGCACTTGGTTACCTGTTCTGATGCGCCCATCATCAGCACTACTCGCATCCATCTCCATTGACTCGAGAGAGGCAGAAGGAAGAGCAAAAGTGAAAGAAATGAAAAGGGAGAGAATTAGATATGTGGCTGTTGGACAAAGATTGAAATCCCACACTTGAGGTTGAAGCTGCAGCTGCATGGCCACCAGCGCTGGCCATTATTTGTAGTAAGTCGTAAGAGCTCCCTGTTCTTTGCAAATGGCAACGCTGTTGCATATGCCTCTTTGCTTTTTGCTAACGTCGTTGATGTAGTCAAAGATTCCATTCATCAATCTAATTATTGTTCCGGATTGAACAACCACACTTTTTTTCTTATTTGGGAGTACGTTCTGCCGTTCTGGCTAGGGAAGGAATATGCCCACCACCACCTGTTGAACACCTATCGATTTATGATTTAAATTTGTCAAAGAAAAACAAAATTCAAAGAAAGATGATCTAAACATACGGGAGCAAATTTATGTAAAAAGGAATTTTAATTCAAAAATTTATTTTATTTATTTTCTAGTGTTTCTACTTCAGAGAAGAGCGAACCTCACTGAAAAACTATAAATAAAAAGAAAGTTGTCAATTGATCTCATTTTGATAATAAAATAGAAAGAACATGGTGTTAACGAGTTTGTTTGACGAGAGTTCATTTAGATGTTTTTAATCTTAAACTTGCTAGGAAAAAAGTTGTCTATTGAGATTGACGAGGATTTTTTTTTTTTTCAGATTTGATTTTATGCTCTTTGTCCATTTTAGGGTGTTTTGAGCTGATAAATTAGTTCATTTACACTATAAAAAAGTTTATTAGGTGTTGTTTAGTGAAAATAAATTAAAAAATAAATACATGTCTTAAAAAACCCTTGCTTGATTGTCTAACCACCAATCTGATGGTCGAAAACATGGTTTGTAGATAACAGGTCATCCACTTCTTCTTTTTCATCCGCTCCTTGTAGCCAAATAAGAACAATTAAATCAGCTAAAGCGCATCTAGTCTCTTAAGATGGTGAAGCGTGCAAGTTTGGATTGTTAGCCCAACAACACCTAGCATTTTTTTAATTTTGATTTTTTAAAACTTTTATTTAACACCCTTCATCTTTTTATTTATTTATTTTTTTTTACTTTTCATAAGTTGTTTTATTTAAATTTTAATTCATACTCCTTCCTTTTTTATTATCTAGTTCATCTTTTTTAAATATTTTTTTATTTTTATTTGTTTTCCTTTGCATTAGATTTTTTAAAATTCTCATTAATACCCTTTCTCATATTTTTTTTTGAAATTTCTTAGTTCACATTTTTTCAATATTAGTTAATTTTTTAGGGAAAATTACACATGACATCCTATAAAATAGACTGAATTGAAGTTGTCTATCGAGTTTTTTAAAATTACACTTTTCAATCTTGGTCAATCCAAATTCTTAAAATTGATAAAAAAAAAAAAAAAACTAAAATAACCCCATTAACTAATATACTAAATGGTGTGGGGGAATTACTGTTCCCCCACACACATTTCACTGTGAATTACAACAGTAATCCACAGTGATTCTTCCCCCTCCTCTTTTTTTTTTTTTTTTACTTTTCCCTTTTTTTTGTTTTTTTTCAATTTTTTTTTAAATTATTTTTTTTGAAATTTCCTAATTTTTCTTTTTTTTTTGTTTTTTTCAAAATTATTTTTATTAATTTTACTTTTTAAATATTCATCTGGTTAAAATTTTTACTTTGTAATTTTTTTCTCCCCCACACACATTTCACTGTGGATTACAACAGTAATCCACAGTGATTCTTCCCCCTCCTCTTTTTTTTTTTTTACTTTTCCTTTTTTTTGTTTTTTTTTCAATTTTTTTCAATTATTTTTTTTTGAAATTTCCTAATTTTTCTTTTTTTTTGTTTTTTTCAAAATTATTTTTATTGATTTTACTTTTTAAATATTCACTTGGTTAAAATTTTTACTTTGTAATTTTTTTCTTGAAAATACTATGGATTGCTGCTATGTTTTTCCACATAGTTTTTCTATTTTATTTCTTTATTTTTAAAATTATATTTTTCGATTTTTTTAACTGTTCCCCCACACACATTTCACTGTGGATTACAACAGTAATCCACAGTGATTCTTCCCCACTTCTTTTTTTTTTCAATTTTTTTTTCAAAATTACTTTTTTTTTAACTTTCCTAATTTTTCTTTTTTCCATTTATTTTTTCTTTTTTTTTCCAAAATTATTTTTGTTGATTTTACTTTTTAAATATTGACCTGGTTAAAATTTTTACTTTGTAATTTTTTTCTTGAAAATTCTGTGGATTGCTGCGGTGTTTTTCCACATAGTTTTTCTATTTAATTTCTTTATTTTTTAAAATTATATTTTTTGATTTTTTTTAATATGAAGCTGATTGAGAATTTAGTTTTGTAATTTTTTTCTTTAAAACATTGTTTATTGCTACAGTGTTTCCCCGCATGGTTTTTTTTTATGATTTTCTCCGAAATTATCTTTTTTTATTTTATTTTTTAATATTGAACTGGTTAAAAATTACAGTTACAATATGTGAGGAAAGTACTTTAACTTTCCTCGAAAATTACTGTTGGTTGCTACAATGTTTTTTCCCACATGGTTTTTTTCTGTTTTCGTTATGTTTTTCCCTAAAATTATCTTTGTCAATTTTTTTTTAAATACTAAGCTGGTTAAGAATTGTAATTACAAGTAAATACAAGTTTTTCCTCAAAAAACACTATGGATTGATACAGTTTTTCCTCACATAGTTTTTTTCCAGTTTCTTTTGTGTTTTCTTTTTTTGTAATATTTTTTTTCAAAATCATTTTCGTCAATTTTATTTTTTTTAGATATTGAGTTGGTTAAAATTTAACTTTGTAATAAAGCTTAATCATGTGGGGAAAGTATTGTAGCTTTGCTCATAAAACATTGTGGATTGCTACAGTGTTTCTCCGCATAGTTTTTTTTGTTATAATTTTTTTCAAATTATCTTTTTCAATTTTATTTTTTTGATATTGAGTTATTTGTGAATTACAATTACAAGTCATTACAAATAAGGCTAAATCATGTGGGAAAGCACTATAGCTTTCATCACAAAACACTGTGAATTGCTATAGTGTTTCCAATATGATTTTTTCCCCTTTTTTTGGTGTTTGTTTTTTTTTTTCTAAAATTATCTATGTTGATTTTTTTTTAATATTGAGCCGATTAAGAATTTAGCTTTGTTATTTTTTTCTTTAAAACACTGTGAATTGTTGTAGCGTTTTTCCATGTGATTTTTTTATGATTTTTTCCAAAATTATCTTTGTCGATTTTTTTTTTAATATTGAGTTGGTTAAGAATTATAATTACAATAAAGCTAAATCATATGAAGAAAGCGTTGTAGTTTTTCTTACAAAACACTGTGGATTGCTATAATATTTCTCTAAATAGTTTTTTAGTTTATTTTATTAGGAAAAACGCTATAATTTTCCTCACAAAACATTGTCAATTACTGCAACATCTTTTCTCATGGGTTTTTTTCCTTCCAAAATTATCTTTGTTGTTTTTTTTTTAATATTAAGTTGGTAGAGAATTTAGCTTTGTATTTTTTTTTGTTTTTTATTAACTGAAAAGCTAAATCATATGGAGAAAGCACTGTATCTTTCCTCACAAAACACTGTAGATTGCTACAAATCATTTTGTTCAGTCTCTAAGTTTTTGATCACCAACACAACTTTTTTTTTCCGTCATGAAATATTTGCTCCATCATACCTTTAATTTTTATTACTTATCTAGCGCTGGTTTACAATTATAACACTATCAAGTGCATTTGTTTTATAAGCCCGCGGCAGCGCGCGGGCAAATCATCTCGTATATATTATAAAAACACACACTAATAATCAGGTCACCTCTCTCTCTCTCTCTCTCTCTCTCTCTCTTCTCGATTAAAAAAAATAAAGAACTTTTTCATTCTACCAAATCGAAGAACAAAAACTTCAACTTTAATTAATTTATCTCAAGAATTTCTTGTTCAGCATAGTAAGCTCTTGTGAGTTGTTGAATATCAAACATCTTTTGTCCACAAATCAGTGTTTAACAAGTATGTTTTAAGTTTTTTTCTCTCTCTCCAAATTATGGTTTAGAAATCAATGATAATGCATTATGTGTGCTGTAAAAGAGTGATTATTAAATTGTTTATTATCTTTGTACATTAAAAAAAAACATTGATTTTGTTTTTTGCAACTTCAATCCTAAAAAGACTATAAAACCCTAAAGAATAGACTTATTCTTCTTGAATCGACATAATCAACATAAAATACCTGATTTGATTAGTGGGTATCTTTATTATTGTTTAATTGAACACTTAAAAAAACCTCTAATTTTCATTTGAACTAGTCATTATTCTTGAAAACCCTAATTGATTAATCTTTCTTAAAACATGGATTATTGTTCAATAAACACTTCTATTATGTTAAACCATTATTGAAAATAGTTAGTAATTTTTTTGTGCAAACCTTAAAAAAAAACCCTATTGTTTTATGATGGATTGATGTAATTAACATTCTATTAACTATAATTTACTACTGTTTAACATAATTAGCACAAAAAAATGATAATGTTATGAAAAACATGGTTATCACTTTAAAAAGTATATTAATCAGTGGGAAATTGTCAATGGTGCTTTAGATTCAAAAAATGAATGAAAAGTTAGTAGTGATTATAATGTTATTGAAGTTTTTGAAAAGTTTGACAGTAATAATAGTGATGAGTTTGTTGATGAGGACATTATTAGTCAGGGTAAAAAACTTAGAAAGATGAAGACTGACCATACCAATGTGATAAGTTTAAGGTTGGAGTTAATGATTTCATTGAGTTTAAAGAATGTCCAGTATTCAATAATGTCAATGAATTTAGACATGTGCTTAGAGATTATGAAATAAGTCATAGTTATCACTTGAAGATGTATATTAATAAAAAATAAAAGGTTGCGAAAAAATATATGGATGAAAGTTGTTCTTGGAGAATATATGATTCTCTAATTCTCGGTTCAAATACATTCATGATTAAGTCATTAAGGGAAAAATATAGTTGTATTAGCCCAACAACTATCAAAGTTGTTAATGCAAAATGAATTACAAATAAGTCGTTATCTATAATTAGTGTTAATCCAAATATCTCAAATGAAGCACTCAATACCATTCTATAAGATAAGTTTGGTATTGAACCAATGCCAATGCAATTATGCTGAACAAAAACCAATGCAAAGTTTTTTATTGAGGGTAGTCACAAATAATCTTTTAAGAGAATTTCTTGATATATACTACTACTTAAACAATATATTCCAAGGTCAGATGTGTTTTTAGGGTTTGACCCTAATTATAACTTAAAAGTGCATTCATCAAGGAAGTTTCAAAGAGTTTATATCTAATTGAAAGAGATGAAAGAGGGGTTTATAAATGAATGCGGACCATTCATTAGTATAAATGGTTGTCATCTCATGGTTCTCTCTGAACGAGTGCTTTTGTTTGTGGTGGCATAGGATGAAAACAATGGTTTGTTTCTTATTACTATGGTGTTATTGAGTTTTAAAATAATGACACATGAAAATGATTTCTATAATAGGGATCTATTAAGTATGGCATACATTAGAAGCCTTTTTACATAATGTCACCATATAAAAGGTAATTTATGTTTTTAATAAAATTTATGTGTGATCTTTATAGTGTCTAACTATACTTTATTTTTTAATGGGTTGCAAAGTCTACTTAAAGTAGTTGTAGAGATATTTCCTGAGGCCTCACATAGGTATTTTATAAGGTATATTTATGTCGATTTAAAGAAAAAAATATTTAAAGATTTAAAACTCAATACTAGATTTTGGGATGTATCCAAAGTTTACACATAGCTTGGTTTTGGAAATTATACAAAGGATATTGGGGTTATGGATGCTAGTGATTTGAATTGGTTAAATAAGATGATTGAGTTTGAGGATGTTTATCATACATGCTATAGTGTAGAAATCTTTAGAAATGCATATTATAAGGTTGTGCATCCATTGCTTGAAGCTGATCTCGAACTAAAAGAAGATGTAATTCTTCTCCCCAACTTGAAAAGGCCTGTTGGTAGATTAAGAAACAATCTCAGAAGGGAAAAATAATAAGATCAACATGATATGATAAGGAAAAGAGTTTTAATAATTAGATGTAACAATTACACTTAGAACTTACTAAAAGGACAATGCTAAATATATTTTAGGTTAAAGTAGTGGTAAAGTTGGCAAACCTTAAAGGCGATCAGTATTAGTGTTAGAAGAGGCTTAACAAGTGTATAAAGTGGCAAAATTGCTAATACATCCTCCTTGTAACCCTTAACGCAAACATAGGTGATTCTATTGCGATATATTTATATTTTTTTAGTCTTAAAATGAATATGTATTTTGGCTAATTTATGCCATCTTTCAAATCCAGATGGGTATATTTAGATCCTCTCAACACTCTATACAAAGTAGTTGCGTTGATTGAAGGATATAAAATAGCTAGTGATTTTTAATGTTAGATTATTACATTTTATAATATGAAGTTTCAATATATGGATTAGTGTTGTTGCTTTTATTAATGTTTGAATATTAATCCTTTTGCTAAGAATGTGTGGTGGATAATTGTAGAATGTTAAAAACATGCAAGAATAAATTTATTATTATTATTATTATTATTATTATTATTTTCCATGGACTTGGCCATGATTATTTTGCTGATAATAATAAAAAAAATGTGAGGGCTCTCATAAATCAAAAGCCAAAATGATGTGATCTTCGAAAAACAAGAGGAAGGCCCGAAGCCCGAAATCAGCTCGTTTGGCTAAGCGTTTGCGGCTGCATTTATTATATAACGTTGAGTGTGTTTGGTATTATGGTAGCTGTTGTGGTTTTGGTTTTAAAAAAGTTGTTTTATAAAAAGTACTTTTAGTTGATGTTGGTTTGAAAAAATAGGTGTTTGGTTAAAATTGTGGTTGAAATTGAGGTTGAAAAAGAAGTAGTTTAATGTGTCTGGTTAAGAATGCTTTTGAAATTGAGGTTATAAAATAATTTTTTTAAAAAATATATTAATATTGATGGTTTTAAATTTAAATATTGTAAAATTAATTACTCTTATTACATCATGAAAAAAATAATACTTTATATAAAATATTTTTTATTATTCTATTAAACTATTTATAATTCCATTACGTCCAAAATTCATCCGATAAGAACTACAGTTTTCATAACTTTTTGAGCGTGTAATAAAATTAGATAAAATATTATCAGATATAAAATTGATATTACTGTGCGCGTGAATTTAATTCACTCTATACTAGTTTTTCGAGAAAAAAATATTGTTCACATCGCGAATGAATTTAATTCTATAAACTAGTTTTTTTTTAAAAAAATTAATACAATTAACACACTTAAAAAAAACCTGCGAACAATGCAAGTGAACAGTGCAATTCACTCGTGAACAGTGCAGTGAATTGCACTGTCCGCTGGTTTTTAATCCGCTACAGTGCATGCAAAGCCGGTTGTCGTAGCTTTTTCTTTCCAGCATTTTAAACGCAAAAAACACGTGAACCTCATGCACAGTAAAGTGATTTTTATTATTACCAAACGGTTGCAGATTATGTTTTAAATAAAACATAGCCGCAGCTACGTAGGCACTCCACATAATTTTGCAGAGCTTTATTATTTGTTTTCTTTCCTTTTTATTTATTAATCCTTGCAAATCTTAAATCTCGAACCATTTATATGCTCTTGCTTGCCTTCCCATCTCATCTCTGGATTTTATTTTCGTCTCCTGTTCAAGGTATTTGATCTCCATCTTTGTTCCCTTCTAGCTCTACTATAATTATATATTATTTTTTGTACCATGATTTTGGTTTTTAAGTCTTTGGATTTTTCCGGTTGGACCGGGTCTAGTTCAAAGCTAAATACATTGAATCAGATCCGATCCAGTAAAAAAAAAATTCAATATTTATTTTATTTTTAATTGTGTTTTATTTGAAAAATTAGAAGGAGATTGCTTGATGACGTAGCATTTGCAGAATTTGATCGCAATTTCAATTTTGAACCTGATGATATTTTACTTGATAATGTTGCGCGCTTAAGAAACCAAGAAAACTGTAGTCTTTGTCGGATGAATTTCATACATAATGAAATTGTAGATAGTTTAATGAAACAATAAAAAATATTTGATATAAGTAATATTTATTTCATGATGTAATAACAGTACTTAAATCTATAATATTTAAATTAAAAACCATCAATATATATATGTATATAATTATTTTATAACCTCAATTTGAAAAGGAATTTTTTAACCAAACACATTAAACTATTTTTTGTTCAACCTCAATTTTAACCATAATTTTAACCAAATATATATAAATATTAAACCAACCTCAACTAAAAATAATTTTTATAAAATAGTTTTTTCAAACCGGAAACCATTTTACCTGTCAGTGAGAGAAAAGAACGATAATAATCAAATAGGCTCTCCATTGCCTCCTTCCAATGCCAAGTTCTTCACAATCAATACCCACTTTATTAAAACTCAGACAAGTATAAAACAAACATGTAAACAACAGTTACAACCGAAGGTGTTGGTTTTATGGCTAAAAAAGGAAAGGGTCCCTCCTGCCACTGCAAACAGCTAAAATGCCCTTATCAAAGAAGAAAGGAGAAACTTAGCATACAAAAGGGAAGGTGCAACCTGCTTCAGCAGCTAAAAAAAAAAATACAGAAGAAGAAACCGATTTCTGCCACGACCTAAACCTTTACAGTAAAACCTCATGTTTGAAAATGGAAAGGGGACTACATGTACCTTCATCTTAAGGAAACCAGAGCCCGACGATCCAATCTCCCTTGTAACCCAAAGGTTATTGTCATGACTGAAACGAATGGAAGTTGTCTCCTTTCTCAACATAAACTCACTAGCTAGCAGATCATCTTGTTCTGGGGATCTCTTAAAAATTCCTCCCCTCAGTGTTAGCTCCCTCTAATTCCGCCCCTGAGTGTTAGTGTCCAGTGGGTATGGGAGATTTGGAAAGATGAGCTTCTAGAGGTTGAAAGATGATGGCTGCTAGGGTCTTTGGAACTAAAAGGTAGTAAATTTTTTTTGCTTCATGTCAACAGTCGTCCCCTTCTAAGGTTTTGTAGCTGTTTGGTAATACAGTTGCGTGCTAGATTGAGAATAAACCATAGAAATATGTGTTTGATTAAATTAAAATTTAATTTTGTTTTGATAGGACCATCATAAATTGAGGTTGCACGAGAGATTTAACAAAATAAAAAAGTTGAGCTTTGTATATAACAATTCATCTTAATTTTTTAATTCTTCATCGACAGACCAGTTTGGCCATAAAACACATATTTTTGAAGAGAAAAAAAACTTGTTGGAGGAATATCAAACTTCTCAGAATCTCAACAATTTCTCTAGAAAGTAGAAGAGAAAGAGAGAAGGAAAAAGAGCAGAAACAGAGGAAAAATAAGAAGGATCGCCGTCCACCTGTCAAGCAGCTACCTTAGTTCACCACTGGCCTCTGTCGTTTCGATCGCCAGCCAGACATCGCCACCACGCAGGTTAGCCTGCTCTTCCTCTTCTTCTTCTTCTTCTTCTTCTTCTTCTTCTTCTTCTGCATTTCTCTGTCTCTACTGTTCTGCAAAGTGAACAGTGGAGAGTGAATAATTCACTCTCCACTGTTCACATGAAATAGTGAAGAGCATCTCCACTGTTCATGGACCGGATCGGGTCCGGCCCAAACGTAAATGCATTTGACTGAGTCCGACCTAATAAATAAA
>Ga0325414_1004611_pt1 | contig 14454 bp, 9 predicted proteins | sample PopdelMetagenome_8_FD_206183 | JGI IMG/M metagenome (GOLD analysis project Ga0325414, IMG submission 206183) | Populus deltoides microbial communities from Bellville, Georgia, United States - Leaf-PdKOR-R3 | ecosystem: Host-associated > Plants > Phyllosphere > Phylloplane/Leaf | place: USA...
AATGCTAGTTCAGTATAAGGATGTATTCTATCATTGCTTTGGATTTGTTGTCTAGTTAAGTTTGGGTTTTGTTCTGTAATTGTCAAATAAATTTGGTAAACTCCATTTTAGTCATAGATGGATGTCACTACCATGTTTTTTTTTTTTTTTTTTCATTCTTTTTATTGATCATCTCTCACTGACAGTTTTTCTGCTTGAATTCTGCAGGAGGTGGAAAGGGACGTGAAGGAACGAACAAGAGGTGAAATGGGAGCAGCCAAGAGTCTTTGTTCCCCATTTGACCAGCCTGAGCTCCCTGAAGGTATTAACCCTCTCATTTCATGTCATGGTCACTTGAGTCATTATTGGTTTTCCTTTTCTCACTGACGTAACTTTAAAATAAACATTTCCAATGAATCAACTAGGTTTTGATTCTATGTTGTTCCCTGAATACTGCTTGATGTTTTTTGTTTTTTTTTTTAAAAAAACAATTGCAGGTACCGCATGCTTTGCTTCTGGAAAGCCAGCAAAGAAATGGACCTACTGGGGCAGGAGTTACTAGATCATCAGGTCCCTGTGCAATCTTCAATTTTCATATAGTTCGAATATCAGGTGCTTATGTACTTCAGTTTGGGCACACATTTAAGTAATTTGGCAGCAGAACAACAGGAAATGAAGCTAACATACTAGGTTTTGTTGTAATCCATTTCCGACATCGATTATTCTACTTGAAATGTTGGGTTGCAACGCTTAAATCTGCTACAATAATAGGTTGCCAGATAATTTATACAATCTTGTTCTTGTTGATGGTATCGTTGGGCTCCTTGGTGGACCTAGTTTGCCAGTGTTTTGAACTGCTTCTTTCTCTTCGTTTTCATTTAACTTCCTAACAGCTGAAGGATACATTTTTGAAGGCTGGACCGTAGCTATACTTGCAGCTCAACTGTGGTTATAAGGATGGTGGCCAGACTTAGATGTGTTTGGGAACGCAGTGCAAACCGTGTTTTTTTTTTGAAAAAATTTTAATTTTTTTTTGTTTAAAATGAATTTGTTTTTACATTTTATGATTTGATGATATCAAAAATAATTTTTAAAAAATAAATTTTTTTATTTTAATGTATTTCTAAACAAAAAGTACTTTGAATCGTCACCGTTATCACAATTCTAAACACATTCAATTATATTTGGTCAAACTATTTATTACAACTCGAGCTCGAGATAGGGTTTGCAGATATCACGAGGAAAGAAAAATATTGGTTTTAATGTTTATATTTGATATTGTGGTAGTTTTTATGGTTTTTAAAAAATTAGAAATTGTTGTTTTTTTTCTTAAAATAAGGTTTGAAAAGGGTTTGTAGTGAGATTTATACTAAACCTAAGTTGATTAATACTTTTAATATTATGGTTCAGATAAATCTATACGGTACTACAGCATCGGAGAGCCTACACGGCTGGCTGAGCTTCGCCCTCAATATGAAGCAGGTTTAAGGAAGAAACCGACCTATCCTATGAAAACAAAAAACGTGCTATTTTATGGCAGTCGATTTGGAAACAGGGACCTGACTCTTTTGTATACCTCAAAATCGGTATTCTTCGTAGTCAAAGTGTTTGAGTGATTCGTGGAGCTATTTTTAAAACATTTGTTATGATAATTAAAATAAAAATTTTAATGATTTAGATTTTGAGAGAAAAAAGTTTATATCTTCAATTAAGATTTATCTTTCTTATTTACTCATTTGTTTTTCATTTTTGACAAAACCATGGTTTTTTATTTACAACATGACTATTTGAGTAAAAAATTAAAGCAATTAAAATAAATATTTATAAATTTAAATTGATTTAGATTCATTAAAAAATATGTTCTTTAGCTAAAACTCTCTTTTTAGTATTTGTTTTTTATTTTATTGAGTTTTTTTTTTTAATTATTATAAGCATGTTATTTTTAAGTAAAGACTTATTATGATTTATAAAACAATTTTAAACCATGAAACAAGAAAACAATGTTTTGATTCTATTTATGAGAAAATATGAGAAGAAAAAAAGAATAATTAATTCGATAAAATAATATAAAAAACTAATAACAAAAAATAAAAAAAATATTTTTTTATTTTCATTGAATATTTATATTCAATGCTTTTAAAAACTTGGGCATATTAGCTTTATATATAATTATAAAAAAATAAAAATATTACTATAAAAAACTCAAATCTTATTTAAAAAATATGATATAATTGAATATTTTTTTAGATATCAACATAATTATTTATCTAAATAGGGTTTTAATTTAAGACATAAAAGAAAATTGAAAAAGAGAAGAGGAAGACCTAGAGTATCAAGCCTAAGCATGCTTGGATTATGAACAAGTTTTTCACTATAACTGTTTTTGATAACCTTTGTTGATAAAAAAAAATAAGGTCCAAGTTTTTGAATTTTAAAAACCTGAAAATAAATATTTTTTTCAGCTAAAAACATGGAAAAAAAATCTCATCGAACTTCAAAACCCCATTTCAATCATTAAATGCATTCTAGTTGATCTAAAAATTTAAAATCAAATCAAATAAATTCGTTTAGCTTCAATCTATTTTCTTAGATATCATTAAAGGTAAAAACTGCTTTTATAGATTCGGAGTTATTGGTGGAAAGAATTTAACTATTTTACTGATATCTCTCTCATCTTCTTTTTGATGAATTTTTCTCTCGTCTATATACTACAAACTACCAGAGAGGACTGAAATGCAAAAGTAAAGTTTTTTTAATGAAGTGTAAATGAAAAAATTGTTAACTATAACTAATGAGAAAAATGAAAGATTGATATTTGATCTTTGAGTTTGATCTAATGATTGCGTCAACATATATATTATACTCAAATGGGAGGTCTTCAACTCTCAAAGCTCTCAAACACCATGAGTGGAAATGTCAAGAATGTTTTGATCACAATCATTTCTTGGGGAGTACTAACAACCAGACAACAACTGTAACATCCCTCATTCCGGGATAAAACGACAATCTCATGCCAATTGAAAAACAGATTAATAATTTTTTTTTGTATATATATATATATATATATATATATATATATATATATATTCATGGTCTTCGTATTAAAATCTATTGACATTTCAACGGAGTCCCCCCTATACCGGAAGATCCCAAGTTATTGACATGGAATCTGTTTACACTTCTAATAACTCGCATCTCATAACTTAATTATCGACCCAATCATCCTGGGTTTCAATTCCACAGTTATACTCACACCTATCAACCACAATATTTATGATATGCATTATATAACAAATATCATTATGGATGGATAAAAAAAATAAATATAAATACATAGACATGAATTATGGTTATATGAACTACATGATTAAATTCATTCAATCAAGTTTAATATTAATTATACAAATTAAGTTATACAAACATTTTTATGTTTACAAAATACAAGGGTATATACTCCCTATAACCTAAATTACAAGAAGGGAACATAAGCTAGGGTCTACTCCTGTCGTGCATGCGATGATCCTCAAACAAAATACATATTATTGAAAGGTGAATATTACAATAAATATAACAACAGGAATATCTAACAATTCCAACAAGGTAAAATGCATTCATAGTTCATTCACTTCTCCCTTCTCGTTTTTATTAGAATCTCTTCCTTATTCAACTATTAATAACTGTTCCCTCTGCCACTTTCAACCTTCATTCTAGATTTTATGAGATCAACCATGATTATTCTTGCTTATCACAATACCGATATCAATTTCACTGATATCATCATCATCACCCCATAGGAGTCGATGCAAGGTGATCCCCTTACCCGGGATCCTAACATACACTAAATGTATGCTAGTCAATACATGGTGATCCCTTTACCCGGGATCCTAACATACACTAAATGTATGCTAGTTTACGCCTTAAATCGCACTTCTCATATTTCTTTTGTTAGTGATAATTTCATCATTTGGCAATTCACACAACAAGTTTTCACCTTGAATACACATACATTCAGTAATTCACATTGGTAATATAAATAAATCATGGAATTAACTAGGAAGTATAGGTGCGATTCACCTACCTGTAATAGAAGCTCTACTCGTGCTCCCCTGCTGCTGTTGCACCACGCCTGTGGTCCCTCCTGCAATTCACAGGTTTATCTCATAAATTTTCCTCACCCAAGGATATGTTTTATTATAATCATATCAACAACCAATAAGTCTTTCTTTCAGTCATTTCTTAATATTTTACGTTTTTCTCATTTCACCCATTAATATTGTCATTCTTTATCCAACCACAATTATCATTCCTTTTATTTTATATATATATATATATATATATATATATATATATATATATATATATATATATCGTTTCTCTTTAAATCCTGAACTGTCACTGTCTAGACATTGAACTGCTACTGTTTTATTTTTGAACTGTTACTGTCTAAACATTAAACTGTTACTGTTTCATTTTTGAACTGTTATTGTCTAGATATTGAATTGTTACTGTCTTATTTTTTTAAAACTGTTACTGTCTTATTTTTTTGAACTATTATTGTCTAGATATTGAACTTTTATTGTCTCATTTTTGAACTATTACTGTCTAGATATTGAACTGTTACTGTCTTAATTTTTAAACTGTTACTGTCTAGATATTGAACTGTTATTGTCTCATTTTTTTGAACTGTTACTGTCTCATTTTTTGAACTGTTACTCTCCGACCTCTCCTCAGATTTTTAACTATATCTAAAGTTATAGAACTCCGATTCAAGCAAGATTAGTCTTGTTGGAAAGCTAAGACATGAGGCTACAAGTTCTCTGAGGAAGGAGAATCCAGTTCTACCTCTAAGACAATCAAAATTTCTCATCAACGATCTGTCATGACCCAGTCTCGGTTAGTGACCCATAGCTGGAGTTCTATAACTCCAAATTGAGCAAGACCAATTTCATTAGTTAGCTAACATCCAAACCTACAATTTCTATGAGGAACCCGATCCTAATTCCTTCATCCTCCTACCCAAAATCTCTCTGAAAGTCAAGAGACGAAACTGTCTAGATTCATCAATCTTTCCATTTACATACAACATATGAAGTTCTTTAATTTAGCAACTCATACTTTTTCCTCAATTTAAGTCTAAGAATTCAAATCTATAAATTAACATTCAAGCATCAATTCATAATCGACTTGAAATGACTCATAAGAGCAGGTTTAGAATACTTTACCCGGTACGAATCAAGGTTTCGATCCCTCATTTTCTTTCTAATGACAGTCGGCCCTCCCCTTTTCTCTTCTTGTTCAATTTCTCTTGTAAATCCCTTTCCCACCAGTGTTTATTCTACCTATAACCTTTAATCTTGGATGGGTTTTTGAAATTTTGGTGTTTCTCTCTTGATTTGTAAAAATGAATATGAAAACTCCCTTTTTTCTTTCTTTATGTTATCCGCAGATCTGTTTTTGATGGGAAGAGGAGTACTTATGCTCTATAATTATTATTATTTGCATTTAGGCCCTATTTTTTTAAGTGTATTCGTTTTGCCCCCACTTCTTTTTAGTTTAGTTCATTTCCTTTAATTTAATCCAGCCTTTTTTATATTTTTTTTTCTTGGGATTTACAACAACAACCACAAATCAAACCTGGATTTGGTCTCCTCCAAAAATCCTAAATAGTTTGTCTTCAAGACTTGGGAAGAAGCGGGTGATAGACATGCACTAACGCACACTGTGCAAATTCAATATAACAAACCATGCAGCTAACCATACACTGTGTGCACATTAGTGTAACCACCCATGCAAGGCACACCATGCAGCAGTTGTAACAACCAAGTGTACAATTCTATTAACAAATTTGTTAGCTTAAGTTTAGGAAATCTGTTAGACAATTATTCCACTGTATATATATACACACACACCTACATGATGAATACAAAGATTAAGCTTTCATCAATATCACTATGTATTACTCTTTTATGGTATCAGAGCATTACTTTTACTTTGTCAGCAGTATTCTTCTCTTCCTTTATCTCCACGCTTCCAATGCCTGTCAATACCACTATCCTTAACACAAATGAATCTCACAGCACATTGATTACCATCAATGTAGCAACCCAAACACCAGTAAAACTCACTTCCACAAATTATCTAGCATGGAAGCTTCAGTTCTAGACTTTCTTTATAGGATATGATCTCAATGGATTTATTGATGGATCACATTCTTGCCCAGCCACACCTATTCCTGGAACAACTACACCTAATCCAACATATAATCTGTGGATCAGACAGGATCAATTACTCCTCAATGCCATCCTTGGTTCTCTGTCACCCACAATCATGTCATTCATTGCTCAAGCACAAACATCAAATGAAGCTTGGATAATATTAGCTAATACATATGCTAAACCGTCTCGTGGAAGGATCAAGCAAGTCAAGAGCGAATTCAAACAACTCATAAAAGGATCCCTGGGTGTCTCTGAATTCCTACAAACCATCAAAGCCCGAGCTGATAAGCTTGCCATTCTTGGAGCACCAGTTGACATTGAAGACCTCTCAGAACGCATTCTTGAGGGACTTGGTTTTGAATACACAGAGTTAGCCAGGGCAGTCCAAGCTAGAGACACTCCAATCTCCTTTGATGAGTTACATGAAAAACTCCTCAATTTTGAAGCATCCATCCACAATACCAACAACATGGCTTAACCTTATTTTCCTGCCTCTGCACATCTAGCCAATCGTGCTTTCTCTGGTCCACGTCCTTTACCACACTCCACCTATTCCTTTAGTAGACACACTGGCTGGCGCCCAACCAACTCATATAATCCTCGATTTTCTAATTCTTCCCCACCTGGCCCTCACAACTCTCGCCCCTCTCAGAAGCCATACCTTGGTTTTTGTCAAATCTGTAGAATCCAAGGCCATACTGCTAAGTATTGTCCCTCTTACAAATTCATACCTGTTGCAACTCCTACCAACAACAATTCAGGATTGCTAAAATCACCCTGGCAACCAAAGGCGCATTGTGCTACCAATTCCCCTCATAGCAATACCTGGCTGTTAGATAGCGGTGTGTCTCATCATGTTACCTTTGATCTCAATAACTTACCCCTACATACTCTATACAATGGGCCAGACGACATTATGATTGATGATGACACGAGACTTTCAATCACACACACTGGTTCTACCTCTCTTCTCCACTTCAACAAGGAGTTTTCTTTAACTAATGTTCTTTGTGTGCCCAATATCACCAAAAACTTAATCTCTATTTCTAAATTCTACATCTCCGACAATGCTTTAATTGAATTCTTACCGTTTCTTTTTCTTGTCAAGGATCTTCACACATGAACAACGCTTCTGAAGGGTAAAGCTAAAGATGGTGTATATGAGTGGCCACCATCTGCCCCATTGATTGCCTTTTCCAGCATAAAAAACACCTCGTTCAACTGGCATCTTCGCTTAGGCCATCCTGCTCTTCCTATTTTAAAACATATCATCTCTAAACATGCACTTGATTTAGCATCTTCACGTATGTTGTAATTTTCCTGCAATGCCTGTCACTGCAATAAGAGCCACAAACTTTCATTTTCCATGTCCACTCTTACCTCCACCCGTCCCCTTCAAATTATCTTTTTAGATGTATGGACGTTCCCCATTCTGTCCTCTGATGGTTTCAAATATTATGTCATCTTTGTTGATCATTTTACATAATATATCTAGCTTTATCCTTTAACACACAAATCACAAGTAAAAGATGTCTTCCTTCACTTCAAAGCTATCATAGAGAAACACTTCCATCAGCACATCTATACCTTGTATTCAGATAATGGTGGAGATTATGTTGCGCTCACTAGTCTTCTTGCGCTTCATGGTATATCTCACCTCACTTCTCCTCCTTGCACACTTGAACACAATGGTTTCTCTGAAAGGAGACACCTTCACATTATGGAAACTGGCCTTACTCTCCTTGCTCATGCTTCCATTCCTTTACGGTTCTGGCCTCATGCCTATGCTATTTTCGTTTACTTAATTAACAGGATACCCACACAAACCTTAAATCTATGCTCTCCCTATGAAAAAATCTTTGGTTCATCTCCCAATTACTCAAAACTCAAGGTGTTCGGTTGCTTATGCTATCCCTGGCTTCGTCCCTATACCTCTCATAAATTGGAACCTCGTTCTAAACCATGCATCTTTTTTGGGTACTCTTTAACTCAAAGTGCATATCTCTATTATGATCCATCCACGACCAAAGTTTTTGTTTCACGTCATGTCAAGTTTGTAGAATCCATTTATCCGTTTACATCCACTTTTTCACAAGATGCACGTCCTGACTCCTCCACTGTCAATACATGGATCCCTCCACCTATTCCACTCAGCACTATCACTCCAGCACTCATATCACCATCTGCGGTTTGTCCTCACCAACACCTCCATAATGAAGGTCCCTCAGTTTCATCCCCTGCATCTGAAACGTCTCTGCTCACCACATCCCATACTCCCACTCCACCACCTTCCCTCCCTCTTATAGATAGCCTACACCCTGCTATTCAACCCAATCATCTCATGCAAACAAGAACCAAGAACAACATTCATAAACCCCTTCACATATTAAATCCCATACCATGTTATCCTAACACTCTGAACTTGAACCTACAACCTCAGCACAAGCCCTTAAAAATCCCAAATGGCGCAAAGCCATGTCAGACGAATTTAATGCTCTTATTAGAAATGGCACTTGGCAACTCATTCCTACCAGCTTTAGTCAAAATATAGTGGGTTGCAAATGAATTTTTCGCACTAAAAGACATTCTAATGGTTCTATTGATAGGTACAAAACTCGTTTGGTAGCCAAAGGCTTTCATTAACACCCCGACGTTGACTACTATGATACACATCAAACCGACCACCATCCGGCTTGTGCTCAGCATAACCATCAGTTTTGGATGGACACTATGACAACTTGATGTGAATAACGCTTTTCTTCAAGGTACACTCACTGAACATGTGTATATGCATCAGCCACCAGGCTTCATTGATAAGGACTTCCCTTCCCATGTTTGTAAGCTTCACAAAGCTATCTATGGCCTAAAACAGGCTCCCCATGCATGGTTTCATGAACTCAAGACCTTTCTCCTTCAGTCAGGGTTCCAAAACTCCCATACTGACACATCCTTATTTGTCCTTCACCTTGGCCAACATCTTGTCTACTTACTAGTCTATGTTGATGATCTCATTATCACTGGAGATGATGTCCACCTGTTAAATCGGTTCACCAATCTGTTAGCTCACCGACTCTCTCTTAAAGATCTTGGCCAATTATCTTATTTTCTTGACATTGCTTATATAGTAAATAAACTCTCCCAGTTTATGCACCAACCAACCACTGAACACTGGGTACTGGCCAAACGTCTCCTTCGTTATCTGTGTGGTACTACTGATCTTGGCCTTCAACTCCACTGTGATTCTCCTTCCTCTCTGCATGCTTTCTCTGATGCTTTACATGCTTACTCCGATGCTGATTGAGCAGATCATTTCTCATCTACAGGTGCCTATATTATATATCTTGGTCGTAATCTTATCTCTTGGAGCTCCAGAAAGTAGAAAACAGTTGCACGTTCTTCAACTGAAGCAAAATACAGGTCTGTTGCCAACACTGCTGCTAAACTCAATTGGGTATCCTCTCTGCTCTGTGATTTTGGTCTCCCACTGCCAACCTGTCCAGTCATTTACTGTGACAATATAGGTGCCACTCAGCTGTGCTCCAATCCTGTTTTCCACTCCAGGATTAAACATGTTACTATATATTTTCACTTTATCCGAGATCAGGTGCAAAAGGGAACTTTACATGTTGCTCAAGTATCCTCCACTGATCAACTTGCTGATCTACTGACTAAATCACTTTCCAGAGTTCGGTTTCTGTTTCTTCGTGACAAGATTGGTCTCTCATGCTGAGCTCTATATTGAGGGGGGATGATAGACATGCACTAACGCACACTGTGCAAATTCAATATAACAAACCATGCAACTAACCATACACTATCTGCACATACTGTGTGCACATCAGTGTAACCACCCATGCAGCAGCTGTAACAACAAAGTGTACAATTCTATTAACAAATCTGTTAGACAATTATTCCGCTGTACATGATGAATACAAAGATCAAGATTTCATCAATATCACTGTGTATTACTCTTTTAGCGGGAACTTCCAGGAACCCCTTGGCAACCACTACGATCGCGAAGCTGCAATCTATGTCATGCAAGTTCTGTTTAAATTAACCTACAAAGAGATGGGTAGCTATGAAATGATCGTTATTTAAACTTTTCTTCGACATCGATCACTTCTCTAATCAACGCTAATTCATTTCAACCATTCTTTTGCCTTGATAAGCTATTCTATTATGTTTAAGAGTTTGGCCTTTCGACATGAAGCGCAAGACCAAGATTGAAGAGACACTCTCCCAGGTAAAAATATACAAGGTTGGTAATTGATTGTCAGTGATTTCCTGAGCGTGTATATGCGCGCATGTGAGATCTGCTGGCATCAGGAACACAAATTTAAGTGTATAACAACCATGGCTTACTAGGGTCATATACATAAAACTAACTTATCTACTGGAAAGTCAACTCGTGCACACAATGCATGATGAATTGATTGGATATTGTCTTTAACACTACGGATGTGTTGCTGTGTCCGACAAAGACCACATATATGATAACTAGCATGCTTCTCGATTCATTCCATCAGATGGTTGTGCACAAGAAACTTGAATGGCCGTGCAAGTGAACGAGTGAATATCTTAGCCACGAGGTTAATTTCTTCTGCAAGCACGTCAGCAAGCTTGTACAATGTCTAAAAACCTTATTCATCATCTGGGGAAAGTAAGCATGAGCTCTCAAATTGAAACATGCCCATGATCCAGACTTTGTGATAGCAGTAGCTCAAATCCCAATTCAGTTCTATTGTTCCTACCCTTCTGCCTTGACTTAATGCACATGTCTGTAAAAGTGGCAAGCTCATTGACAAGGTGAAGGCAGTGTTGTCAAATGCGAAAGCTGTCAAATATCCAAAGCAGTGTTGTCATGAGGAGCTAAGATGCTTGCCTAAGCGCTCCAGGCGAGACCCCTATGCCTTTCATTTTATCATGCAAGGCAATTTAACTAGTGTTTGCCTTGAGTGCAAGCACTAGACACTGAAATGACCGCTGGTCAAAATATATGTTATTTTCCCTCTCTTTCTTTAAATTGATATATGTTTTTTTTATATATTTATCAATATTTTTTCTATTCACAATAAAAAATAATTTAAGGGTATCATTGTAAAAATAAAGAATATGATTTAAAAAGAAAAAAAAATCATTAAAATAGAGATGATTAAAAGTAAAGGATTTGTTTATGATTTCAAAGCAGGAAGAAGTCAGGTTGAGGCAAACAAGCATAAAAGATACTTGTGATAAAAAAGTAAGAGCTAGAACAATTCATTATATAGCTTCCTTCTTTTACCAGAGTATTGTATTCAATGTTGCTCATTTGAAAAGTTTCAAGAAGATGATTGAAGCTGTTGGAAGATATGGTTCACATTTGAAACCTCCAAGCTATCATGATCATGAACTTAGAGTACATTACTTCAGAAAGAATTGGACTGTTTAAATGATTTGTTGAGAGGGCATAGACAGGAGTGGGCAAAACATGGTTGCTCTATAATGTTAGATGGATGAACAGATAGGAAGCATAATTAATTTTTTGGTTACTTGTGTTTTGGATTTTATTTTTATTGACTCTATTGATGCATCATCTTTTGTAAAATCTAATGAGAAGACATTTGAGTTGCTTGATAGATTTATAGAGCAAATTGAAGAGAACACTATTGTTCAAGTAATAAATAACAATAGAAGCAATGATATGTTAGCGGGTAAGTAGATTTTCATTTATTTATATGTTTTAAGTTAGTATATTATTTTAATTATTTGATTAAATATGTTATATTTTATAATTTTTAAGTTTATACAAACTTGTTATTACAATTAGATAAGTTGTTAGAAGCAAAAAGAAAGTTTTTGTATTGAACTCCATGAGTAGCTCACTATGTGGACCTTATATTAGAAGATATTAGAAGCATTCCTTAAGTGAAGAAAACTTTAGAAAGAGTAATTATTGTTATTGGCTCTATTTACAAGCACCATGATGCATTAAATATGATGGAAAAAATTACAAAGAAAAAGAGTTGGTGAAGTATAAAATTACTCAATTTGCAACAAGTTTTCTTATTTTACAAAAAATACACAAGCAAAAGCATAACCTTAGAAACATGTTCATATTAGAAAAGCAAGTAAGAAGTAAATGGGCTAAGGAAGTTAAGGGAAAAAAAGCAACTAATATCATTTTGGTGCCATCCTTTTAGAATCATGTAAAGAATGGCGCTAAAATGATATTAGTTGTTTTTTTTTCCATTTAGCTTCCTTAGCCCATTTACTTGTTGCCCATTTTTATGATATAAACATGTTTTTAAGATTATACTTGTGTACTCTTTGCAAAGTAAAAAAATTTGCAAATTGAGTAACTCTATGCTTCACCAATTCTCTTTTATTTGTAAATTCCCTCATCATGTTCAATGCATTATAGTGGTTGTAAATAAAGCCAATAACAAAAATGGCTATTCTAAAGTTTTATTCACTTGATGCTTCTAATATCTCCTAACATAAGGTCTGCATAATGAGTTTTATATGAAGTTCAATACAAATGCTTTCTCTTTGCTTCTAACAACTTACCTAATTGTAATGACAAGTTCGCATAAACATAAAAATTATCAAATATAACATATTTAATCAAATAACTAAAACAATAAACTAAGTTACAACATATAAATAAATAAAAATCTACTTACCAGTGAGCATATAATTTCTTTTATTGTTAATGATTACTTGAACAATATTGTTCTCTCTAATTTACTCCACAAATCCATCAAGCAACTCGAATATTGCCTTCTCACTATATTTTATGAAAGATGATGCATCAATATAGTCAATAAACATAGAACCCAAAGAGAAATTAACCAAAAAGTTGATTATGCTTTTATGCTTCTTATATGTCCATTCATTCGACATTATAGAGCAACCATGTTTTTCTCATTCATCTCTATAACCTTTCAACAAATCATTTGTATAGTCCAACTGCCTCTTAAGTAGTGACACTCTAAGTTCTTGATTGTTTGGAGGTTTCAAATGTGGATCATATCTTCTAATAGCTTCAATCATCTTCTTAAAACTTTCTAAACGAACAACATTAAATGCAATATCCACTTGATAAAAGAAACGAGCTATTTAGTGAATTGTTCTAGCTCTTGCTTTTTTGTCACAAGTATCATTTATACTTGTTTGCCTCAACTTGACTTTTTCTCTTTATTTTAGAATTATGAAGAAATTCATTGGTATATTAACCTTTATTTTCTTACCACTAGCATCTTTTTGCCAACTTCTTTCACCAATTATTTTACCAAACAAAGTTGGACATATCTCTTATGCTACATTATCTTCAAGAGCCTCAACTTCATCAAATTCAGGTGGGCGACTATATGATATTGCCTTCTGTTTTTTTCTTCTTCAATGTAATCTTGCAACTATATCTTCACTTTAGCAAGACATTTCTTAAATGCTGAAGCATTCTTAAATGTCCTAAATTTGATGTTTTGCTTGACACTTTTGACCTTTTGTTTCTTTTCACAAAACTTGCATGCGATACTATTTGAATCATTGGGGTTTTTTAAATAATCATACTTTCACCTAAGATTATTCTTGCTGTCACTTGAAGACTTTTCACTTGTCATTTTTCTATGAGAATGAAATGTAAAAATATTGTTAAACATAATTCCAATCTACAAAATATATACTAACTAATTTGTTTTCAATTATTACAAGTTCAGAATATCAATTTTTACAAAGTAATGATAAAGTTCAAAATAAACTAAGTTCATTAAAAAAAAAGAATAAATTGAAGTTTTAGAAACAGTAAACAAGATAAGAAAAAAAAAGTGAAGTTTGATGAGTGATGAACTTGAGATTTGAGAAAATGTTCATTTAATTTAAAAAACAAATGTTCAAATTTCTGGAGCATAACAACGTGGATATTGAAAGAGAGAAGAAGACAGGTAAAAGAGAAATAAGATAGAGAGAGACTACATATATAAATGAAGAAGAAGAAAAATAAATGAAGTAGAAACAAATAAAAATGATGATGGATGAAGAAAACAATAAATATGTACTTGATTCTTTTGTGTGTTTGGTATTGCGGTAATTATTATGATTGTGATTTGAAAAAAATTATTTTATAAAAAGTATTTTTAATTGAGATTGGTTTAAAAAAATATATGTTTGGTTAAAACTGTGGTTGAAATTGAGGTTGAACAAAAAGTAATTTAATGTGTTTGGTTAAAAAATATTTTTCAAATTGAGGTTATAAAATAACTAAAAAAGACATATATTAATA
>Ga0325414_1004613_pt1 | contig 14451 bp, 9 predicted proteins | sample PopdelMetagenome_8_FD_206183 | JGI IMG/M metagenome (GOLD analysis project Ga0325414, IMG submission 206183) | Populus deltoides microbial communities from Bellville, Georgia, United States - Leaf-PdKOR-R3 | ecosystem: Host-associated > Plants > Phyllosphere > Phylloplane/Leaf | place: USA...
CGTGCGGGTTTTAAAGGGCCATAACTTTTGATCCGACCGTTGGATCGCCCTCAAATCTTTACACGAGTTTCCGGACGCCGTTTTCCTTGGAGTAGATGTGGAATCGCCACTCGGTCAGGTGGAGGTCGCGTCGCTCGAGATCAGCGTGCGGGTCTGAAAGGGCCATAACTTTGGAGTCGACGTTTGGATCTCCCTCAAATCTTTACAGGAGCTTCCGGACGCCGTTTTCCTTGGAGTAGATGTGGAATCGCCACTCGGTCAGGTGGAGGTCGCGTCACTCGAGATCGGCGTACGGGTTTGAAAGGGCCATAATTTTTGACCCGACCACTGGATCGCCTTCAAATATTTACAGGAGTTTCCGGACGCCGTTTTCCTTGGAGTAGATGTGGAATCGCCACTCGATCAGGTGGAGGTCGCGTCGCTAGAGATCAGTGTGCAGGTTTGAAAGGGCCATAACTTTGGAGTCGACTTTTGGATCTCCCTCAAATCTTTACAGGAGTTTCCGGACGCCGTTTTCCTTGGAGTAGATGTGGAATCGCCACTCGGTCAGGTGGAGGTCGCGTCGCTCGAGATCAGCGTGCGGGTTTAAAAGGGCCATAACTTTTGATCCGACCGTTGGATCGCCCTCAAATCTTTACACAAGTTTCCGGACGCCGTTTTCCTCGGAGTAGATGTGGAATCGCCACTCGGTCAGGTGGAGGTCGCGTCGCTCGAGATCAGCGTGCGGGTTTCAAAGGTCCATAACTTTTGATCTGACCGTTGGATCGCCCTCAAATCTTTACACGAGTTTCCGGACGCCGTTTTCCTTGGATTAGGTGTGGAATCGCCACTCGGTCAGGTGGACGTCGCGTCGCTCGAGATCAGCGTGCGGGTTTAAAAGGGCCATAACTTTTGATCCGGCCGTTGGATCGCCCTCAAATCTTTACACGGGTTTCCGGACGCCATTTTCCTTGGAGTAAATGTGGAATCGCCACTTGATCAGGTGGAGGTCGCGTCGCTCGAGATCAGTGTCCGGGTTTGATAGGGCTATAACTTTGGATCCGTACGTTGGATCGCCCTCAAATCTTTATAGGAGTTTCCAGACGACGTTTTCCTCTGAGTAGATGTGGAATCGCCACTCGGTCAGGTGGAGGTCGCGTTGCGCGAGATCAGCGTACGGGTTTGAAAGGGTGATAATTTTTGACCCGACCATTGGATCGCCTTCAAATATTTACAGGAGTTTCCGGACGCCGTTTTCCTTGGAGTAGATGTGGAATCGCCACTCGGTCAGGTGGAGGTCGCGTCGCTCGAGATCAGCGTGCGGGTTTCAAAGGGCCATAACTTTTGATCCGACCGTTAGATCGCCCTGAAATCTTTACACGAGTTTCCGGACACCGTTTTCCTTGGAGTATATGTGGAATCGCCAGTCGGTCAAGTGGAGGTCGCGTCGCTCGAGATTAGCGTCCAGGTTTGAAAGGGCCACAACTTTGGATCCGACCGTCGGATTTCTCTCAAATCTTTACGCGAGTTTCCGGAGGCTGTTTTCCTTGGAGTAGATGTGGAATCCCCACTCGGTCAGGTGGAGGTCGCGTCGCTCGAGATCAGGGTACGGGTTTGAAAGGGCCATAACTTTTGACCCGACCATTGGATCGCCTTCAAATATTTACAGATGTTTCCGGACGCTGTTTTCCTTGGAGTAGATGTGGAATCGCCACTCGGTCAGGTGGAGGTCCCGTCGCTCGAGATCAGCGTGCGGGTCTGGAAGGGCCATAACTTTGGAGGCGACTTTTGGATCTCCCTCAAATCTTTACAGGAGCTTCCGGACGCCGTTTTCCTTGGAGTAGATGTGGAATCGCCACTCGGTCAGGTGGAGGTCGCGTCGCTCGAGATCAGGGTACGGGTTTGAAAGGGCCATAACTTTTGATCCGACCGTTGGATCGCTCTCAAATCTTTACACGAGTTTCCGGACGCCGTTTTCCTTGGAGTAGATGTGGAATCGCCACTCGGTCAGGTGGAGGTCCCGTCGCTCGAGATCAGCGTGCGGGTTTAAAAGGGCCATAACTTTTGATCCGACCGTTGGATCGCCCTCAAATCTTTACACGAGTTTCCGGACGCCGTTTTCCTTGGAGTAGATGTGGAATTGCCACTCGGTCAGGTGGACGTCGCGTCGCTCGAGATCAGCGTGCGGGTTTAAAAGGGCCATAACTTTTGATCCGACCGTTGGATCGCCCTCAAATCCTTACACGAGTTTCCGGACGCCGTTTTCCTTGGATTAGGTGTGGAATCGCCACTCAGTCAGGTGGACGTCGCGTCGCTAGAGATCAGCGTGCGGGTTTAAAAGGGCCATAACTTTTGATCCGACCGTTGGATCGCCCTCAAATCTTTACACGGGTTTCCGGACGCCATTTTCCTTGGAGTAAATGTGGAATCGCCACTCGATCAGGTGGAGGTCGCGTCGCTCGAGATCAGCGTCCGGGTTTGATAGGGCTATAACTTTGGATCCGACCGTTGGATCGCCCTCAAATCTTTACAGGAGTTTCCAGACGACGTTTTCCTCTAAGTAGATGTGGAATCGCCACTCGGTCAGGTGGAGGTCGCGTTGCGCGAGATCAGCGTACGGGTTTGAAAGGGCGATAATTTTTGACCCGACCATTGGATCGCCTTCAAATATTTACAGGAGTTTCCGGACGCCGTTTTCCTTGGAGTAGATGTGGAATCGCCACTCGGTCAGGTGGAGGTCGCGTCGCTCGAGATCAGCGTGCGGGTTTCAAAGGGCCATAACTTTTGATCCGACCGTTAGATCGCCCTGAAATCTTTACACGAGTTTCCGGACACCGTTTTCCTTGGAGTATATGTGGAATCGCCAGTCGGTCAAGTGGAGGTCGCGTCGCTCGAGATTAGCGTCCAGGTTTGAAAGGGCCACAACTTTGGATCCGACCGTCGGATTTCTCTCAAATCTTTACGCGAGTTTCCGGAGGCTGTTTTCCTTGGAGTAGATGTGGAATCCCCACTCGGTCAGGTGGAGGTCGCGTCGCTCGAGATCAGGGTACGGGTTTGAAAGGGCCATAACTTTTGACCCGACCATTGGATCGCCTTCAAATATTTACAGATGTTTCCGGACGCTGTTTTCCTTGGAGTAGATGTGGAATCGCCACTCGGTCAGGTGGAGGTCCCGTCGCTCGAGATCAGCGTGCGGGTCTGGAAGGGCCATAACTTTGGAGGCGACTTTTGGATCTCCCTCAAATCTTTACAGGAGCTTCCGGACGCCGTTTTCCTTGGAGTAGATGTGGAATCGCCACTCGGTCAGGTGGAGGTCGCGTCGCTCGAGATCAGGGTACGGGTTTGAAAGGGCCATAACTTTTGATCCGACCGTTGGATCGCCCTCAAATCTTTACACGAGTTTCCGGATGCCGTTTTCCTTGGCCCAATAGCGATTCCACATTTACTCCAAGGAAAACAGCTTCCGGAAAATCATGTGAACATTTGAGGGCGATCGAACGGTCGGATCAAAAGTTATGGCCCTTTCGAACCGGTACTCTAGTTTGAAGCGACGAGACCTCCCCCTCACCGAGTAGCCATTCCACATTTACTCCAATGAAAATGGCTTCAAGAAACTCCTGTAAAAATTTGAGGGCGATCCAACGGTCGGATCAAAAGTTATAGCCCTTTCGAACCGGTACTATGCTCTCGAGCGACGAGACCTCCGACTCACCGAGTAGCGATTGCACATCTACTAGAACGAAAACAGCTTCCAGAAAATCTTGTAAAAATTTGAGGGCGATCCAACGGTCGGATCAAAAGTTATGGCCCTTTCGAACCGGTACTCTAGTTTGAAGCGACGAGAGCTCTGCCTCACCGAGTAGCGATTCCACATGTACTACAAGGAAAACGGCTTCCGGAAACTCCTCTAAATATTTGAGGGCGATCCAACGGTCGGATCAAAAGTTATGGCCCTTTCGAACCGGTACTCTAGTTTGAAACGACGAGACCTCCGCCTCACCGAGTACCGATTCCACATTTACTCCAATGAAAACGGCTTTCGGAAACTCCTCTAAAAATTTGAGGGCCATCCAACGGTCGGATCAAAAGTTATGGCCCTTTCGAACCGGTACTCTTGTCTCGAGCGACGATACCTCCGACTCATCGAGTAGCGATTCCACATCTACTACAAGAAAAACGGCTTCCAGAAACTCCTGTAAAAATTTGAAGGCGATCCAACGGTCGGATCAAAAGTTATGCCCTTTCGAACCGGTACTATGGTCTCGAGCGACGAGACCTCCGACTCACCGAGTAGCGATTCCACATCTACTACAACGAAAACAGCTTCCGAAAAATGCTGTAAAAATTTGAGGGCGATCCAACGGTCGGATCAAAAATTATGGCACTTTCGAACCGGTACTCTAGTTTGAAGCGACGAGAGCTCCGCCACACCGAGTAGCGATTCCGCATGTATTACAAGGAAAACGGCTTCCGAAAACTCCTCTAAGTATTTGAGGGCGATCCAACGGTCGGATCAAAAGTTATGGCCCTTTCGAACTGGTACTCTGGTCTCGAGCGATGATACCTCCGACTCACTGAGTAGCGATTCCACATCTTCTACAAGGAAAACGGCTTCCCGAAACTCCTGTAAAAATTTGAGGGCGATCCAACGGTCGGATCCAAAGTTATGGCCCTTTCGAACCGGTACTATGGTCTCAAGCGACGAGACCACCGACTCACCGAGTAGCGATTCCACATCTACTAGAACAAAAACAGCTTCCGGAAAATCTTGTAAAAATTTGAGGGCGATCCAACAGTCGGATCAAAAGTTATGGCCCTTTCGAACCGGTACTCTAGTTTGAAGCGGCGAGCGCTCCGCCTCACCGAGTAGCGATTCCACATGTACTACAAGGAAAACGGCTTCCGGAAACTCCTCTAAATATTTGAGGGCGATGCAACGGTGAGATCAAAAGTTATGGCCCTTTCGAACCGGTACTCTAGTTTGAAGCGACGAGACCTTTGCCTCACCGAGTAGAGATTCCACATGTACTACAATTAAAACGGCTTCCGGAAACTCCTGTAAAAATTTGAGAGCGATCCAAAGGTCGGATCAAAAGTTATGGCCCTTTCGAACCGGTACTCTAGTTTGAAGCGACGAGACCTCCGCCTCACCGAGTAGCGATTCCACATCTACTACAAGGAAAACGGCTTCCGGAAACTCCTGTAAAAATTTGAGGGCGATCCAACGGTCGGATCAAAAGTTATGGCCCTTTCGAACCGGTACTCTTGTCTCGAGCGACGATACCTCCGACTCACCTAATAGCGATTCCACATCTACTACAAGGAAAAGAGTTTCCGGAAAATCCTGTAAACATTTGAGGGCGATCCAACGGTCGGATCAAAAGTTATGGCCATTTGGAACCGGTACTCTAGTCTCGAGCGATGATACCTCCGACTCACCGAGTAGCAATTCATCATCTACTACAAGGAAAACGGCTTCCGGTAAATCCTGTAAAAATTTGAGAGCGATCCAACGGTCGGATCAAAAGTTATGGCCATTTCGAACCGGTACTCTGGTTTGGAGCGATGATACCTCCGACTCACCGAGTAGCCATTCCACATCTACTACAAGGAAAACGGCTTCCGGAAAATCCTGTAAAAATTTGAGAGCGATCCAACAGTCGGATCAAAAGTTATGGCCCTTCCCAACCGGTACTCTGGTCTCGAGCGACGAGACCTCCGCCTCACCCAGCAGCGATTCCACATTTACTCCAAGGAAAACAGCTTCTGGAAAATCCTGTAAACATTTGAGTGCGATCCAACGGTCGGATCAAAAGTTATGGCCATTTCGAACCGGTACTCTGGTTTGGAGCGATGATACCTCCGACTCACCGAGTAGCCATTCCACATCTACTACAAGGAAAACGGCTTCCGGAAAATCCTGTAAAAATTTGAGAGCGATCCAACAGTCGGATCAAAAGTTATGGCCCTTCCCAACCGATACTCTGGTCTCGAGCGACGAGACCTCCGCCTCACCCAACAGCGATTCCACATTTACTCCAAGGAAAACAGCTTCTGGAAAATCCTGTAAACATTTGAGGGCGATCCAACGGTCGGATCAAAAGTTATGGCCCTTTCGAACCGGTACCCTGGTTTCGAGCGACGATACCTCCAATTCACAGAGTAGCAATTCCACATCTACTACAAGGAAAACGGCTTCCGAAAACTCCTGTAAAAATTTGAGAGCGATCCAACGGTTGGATCAAAAGTTATGGCCCTTTCGAACCGGTACTCTAGTTTGAAGCGACGAGACCTCCGCCTCACCGAGTAGTGATTCCACATTTACTCCAATGAAAACGGCTTCCGGAAACTCCTGTAAAAATTTGAGGGCGATCCAACGGTCGGATCAAAAGTTATGGCGCTTTCGAACCGGGATTATGGTCTCGAGCGACTAGACCTCCGACTAACCGAGTAGTGATTCCACATCTACTACAAGGAAAACGGCTTCCTGAAAATCCTGTAAAAATTTGAAGGCGATCCAACGGTCGGATCAAAAGTTATGGCTCTTTCGAACCGGTACTCTAGTTTGAAGCGACGAGCCCTCCGCCTCACCGAGTAGCGATTACACATTTACTCCAATGAAAACAGCTTCCGGAAACTCCTCTAAAAATTGGAGGGCGATCCAACGGTCGGATCAAAAGTTATGGCCCTTTCGAACCGCTACTATGGTCTCTAGCGACGAGACCCCCGACTCACCGAGTAGCGATTCCACTTTTACTACAAGGAAAACGGCTTCCGGAAACTCCTGTAAAAATTTGAGCGCGATCCAACGGTTGGATCAAAAGTTATGGCCCTTACGAACCGGTACTCTAGTTTGAAGCGACGAGACCTCCGCCTCACCGAGTAGCGATTCCACATGTACTCCAAGGAAAACAGCTTCCGCAAAATCCTGTAAACATTTGAGAGCGATCCAACGGTCGGATCAAAAGTTATGACCTTTTCGAACCAGTACTCTTGTCTTGAGCGACGATACCTCCGACTCATCGAGTAGCGATTCCACATCTACTACAAGGAAAACGGCTTCCGAAAACTCCTGTAAAAATTTGAGGGCGATCCAACGGTCGGATCAAAAGTTATAGCCCTTTCAAACCGGTACTCTTGTCTCGAGCGACGATACCTACGACTTATCGAGTAGCGATTCCACATCTACTACAAGGAAAACGGCTTCCGGAAACTCCTGTAAAAATTTGAGGGCGATCCAACGGTAGGATGAAAAGTTATGGCCCTTTCGAATCGGTACTATGGTCTTGAGCGACTAGACCTCCGACTCACCGAGTAGCGATTCCACATCTACTACAAGGAAAACGACTTCCGGAAAATCCTGTAAAAATTTGAGGGCGATCCAACGGTCGGATCAAAAGTTATGGCTCTTTCGAACCGAAACTCTAGTTTGAAGCGACGAGACCTCCACCTCACCGAGTAGCGATTCCACATTTGCTCCAATGAAAACGGCTTCCTGAAACTCCTGTAAAAATTTGAGGGCGATCCAACGGTCGGATCAAAAGTTATGGCCTTTTCGAACCGGTACTCTTGTCTCGAGCGACGATACCTCCGACTCATCGAGGAGCGATTCCACATCTACTATAAGGAAAACAGCTTCCGGAAACTCCTCTAAAAATCTGAGGGCGATCCAACGATCGGATCAAAAGTTATGGCACTTTCGAACCGGTACTCTTGTCTCGAGCGCCGATACCTACGACTCATCGAGTAGCGATTCCACATCTATGATAAGAAAAATGGCTTCCGGAAACTCCTGTAAAAATTTGAGGGCGATCCAACAGCCGGATCAAAAGTTATGGCCCTTTCGAACCGGGACTATGGTCTCGAGCGACTAGACCTCCGACTAACCGAGTAGCAATTCCACATCTACTACAAGGAAAACGGCTTCCGGAAAATCCTGTAAAAATTTGAGGGCGATCTAACGGTCGAATCAAAAGTTATGGCTCTTTCGAACCGGTATTCTAGTTTGAAGCGACGAGAACTCCGCCTCACCGAGTAGCGATTCCACATTTACTCCAATGAAAACGGCTTCCGGAAACTCCTGTAAAAATTTGAGGGCGATCCAACTGTCGGATCAAAAGTTATGGCCTTTTCAAATTGATACTCTTGTCTCGAGCGACGATACCTCCGACTAATCGAGTAGCGATTCCACATCTACTACAAGGAAAACGGCTTCCGGAAACTCCTCTAAAAATTTGAGGGCGATCCAACGGTCGGATCCAAAGTTATGGCCCTTTCGAACCGGTACTCTCGTCTCGAGCGACGAGACCTCCACCACACCGAGTTGCGATTCCACATCTACTCCAAGAAAAACAGCTTCCGGAAACTCCTGTAAAAATTTGAGGGCGATCGAACTGTCGGATCAAAAGTTATGGCCCTTTCGAACCGGTACTTTGGTCTCGAGCGACGATACCTCCGACTCACCGAGTACCGATTCCACAATTACTACAAGGAAAACGGCTTCCGAAAACTACTGTAAAAATTTGAGGGCCATCCAACGGTCGGATAAAAAGTTATAGCCCTTTCGAACCGGTACTCTGGTCTCCAGCGACGAGACCTCCGACTCCCTGAGTGGCGATTCCGCATGTACTCCAAGAAAAAGAGCTTCCGGAAACTCCTGTAAAACTTTAAGGGCGATCCAACGGTCGGATCAAAAGTTATGGCCCTTTCGAAACGGTACTCTTGTCTCGATCGACGATACCTCCGACTCACCGAGAAGCGATTCCATAATTACTACAAGGAAAACGGCTTCCGGAAACTACTGTAAAAATTTGAGGGCGTTCCAACGGTCGGATAAAAAGTTATAGCCCTTTCGAACCGCTACTCTGGTCTCGATCGACGATACCTCCGACTCACCGAGTAGCCATTCCACAATTACTACAAGGAAAACAGCTTCCGGAAACTACTTTAAAAATTTCAGGGCGATCCAACGGTCGGATCAAAACTTATGGCCCTTTCAAACCGGTACTCTAGTCTCGAGCGACGAGACCTCCACCCCATCGAGTTGCGATTCCACATCTATTCCAAGAAAAACAGTTTCCGGAAACTCCTGTAAAAATTTGAGGGCGATCCAACGGTCGGATTAAAAGTTATGGCCATTTTGAACCGGTACTCTGGTCTCTAGCGACGAGACCTCCGACTCCCCGAGTAGCGATTCCACATGTACCCTAAGAAAAAGAGCTTCCGGAAACTCCTGTAAAAATTTAAGGGCGATCCAACGGTCGGATCAAAAGTTATGGCCCTTGCGAACCGGTACTCTGGTCTCGAGCGATGATACATTCGACTCATTGAGTAGCGATTCCACAATTACTACAAGGAAAACGGCTTCCGGAAACTAGTGTAAAAATTTGAGGGCGATCCAACGGTCGGATCCAAAGTTATGGCCCTTTCGAACCGGTACTCTAGTCTCGATCGACGATACCTCTGACTCACCGAGAAGCGATTCCATAATTACTACAAGGAAAACGGCTTCCGGAAACTACTGTAAAAATTTGAGGGCGATCCAACGGTCGGATAAAAAGTTATGGCCCTTTCAAACTGGTACTCTAGTCTCGAGCGACGAGACCTCCACTTCACTGAGTTGTGATTCCACATCTACTCCAAGAAAAACTGCTTCCGGAAACTCCTGTAAAAATTTGAGTGCGATCCAACGGTCGGATCAAAAGTTATGGCGCTTTAGAACCGGTACTATGGTCTCGATCGACGATACCTCCGACTCACCGAGTAGCGATTCCACAGTTACTACAAGGAAAACAGCTTCTGAAAACTACTGTAAAAATTTAAGGGCGATCTAACGGTCGGATCAAAAGTTATGGCCCTTTCGAACCGGTACTCTGGTCTCGAGCGACGATACCTCCGACTCACCGAGTGGCGATTCCACATGTACTCCAAGAAAAAGAGCTTCCGGAAACACCTGTAAAACTTTGAGGGCGATCCAACGGTCGGATAAAAAGTTATGGCCCTTTCGAACCGGTACTCTGGTCTCCAGCGACCAGACCTCCGACTCCCCGAGTGGCGATTCCATATCTTCTACAAGGAAAACGGCTTCCGGAAACTCCTGTAAAACTTTGAGGGCGATCCAACGGTCGGATCAAAAGTTATGGCCCTTTCGAACCGGTACTCTGGTCTCGATCGACGACACCTCCGACTCACCGAGTAGCGATTCCACATCTTCTACAAGGAAAACAGCTTCCGGAAACTCCTGTAAAAATTTCAAGCGATCCAACGGTCGGATCAAAAGTTATGGCCCTTTCGAACCGGTACTCAAGTCTCGATCGACGATACCTCCGACTCACCGAGTAGCGATTCCACAATTACTCCAAGAAAAACGGCTTCCGGAAAGTCCTGTAAAAATTTAAGGGCAATCCAACGGTCGGATCAAAAGGTATGGCCCTTGCGAAACGGTACTCTTGTCTCGATCGACGATACCTCCGACTCACCGAGAAGCGATTCCATAATTACTACAAGGAAAACGGCTTCCGGAAACTACTGTAAAAATTTGAGGGCGATCCAACGGTCGGATAAAAAGTTATGGCCCTTTCAAACTGGTACTCTAGTCTCGAGCGACGAGACCTCCACCTCACTGAGTTGTGATTCCACATCTACTCCAAGAAAAACTGCTTCCGGAAACTCCTGTAAAAATTTGAGGGCGATCCAACGGTCGGATCAAAAGTTATGGCGCTTTAGAACCAGTACTATGGTCTCGATCGACGATACCTCCGACTCACCGAGTAGCGATTCCACAGTTACTACAAGGAAAACAGCTTCTGAAAACTACTGTAAAAATTTAAGGGCGATCGAACGGTCGGATCAAAAGTTATGGCCCTTTCGAACCGGTACTCTGGTCTCCAGCGACGAGACCTCCGACTCACCGAGTGGCGATTCCACATGTACTCCAAGAAAAAGAGCTTCCGGAAACACCTGTAAAACTTTGAGGGCGATCCAGCGGTCGGATAAAAAGTTATGGCCCTTTCGAACCGGTACTCTGGTCTCGATCGACAATACCTCCGACTCACCGAGAAGCGATTCCACAATTACTACAAGGAAAACGGCTTCCGGAAACTACTGTAAAAATTTGAGGGCGTTCCAACGGTCGGATAAAAAGTTATAGCCTTTTCGAACCGCTACTCTGGTCTCCAGCGACGAGGACTCCACCTCACCGAGTAGCGATTCCACATGTACTCCAAGAAAAAGAGCTTCCGAAAACTCCTGTAAAAATTTGAGGGCGATCCAACGGTCGGATCAAAAGTTATGGCCATTTCAAACCGGTACTCTAGTCTCGATTGACGACACCTCCGACTTACCGAGTAGCGATTCCACATCTTCTACAAGGAAAACGGCTTCCGGAAACTCCTGTAAAAATTTGAGGGCGATCCAACGGTCGGATCAAAAGTTATGGCCCTTCCGAACCGTTACTCTGGTCTCGAGAGAAGACACCTCCGACTCCTCGAGTAGCAATTCCACAATTACTACAAGGAAAACAGCTTCCGGAACCTACTTTAAAAATTTGAGGGCGATCCAACGGTCGGATAAAAAGTTATGGCCCTTTCAAACTGGTACTCTAGTCTCGAGCGACGAGACCTGCACCTCACCGAGTTGCGATTCCACATCTACTCCAAGAAAAACTGCTTCCGGAAACTCCTGTAAAAATTTAAGGGCGATCCAACGGTCGGATCAAAAGTTATGGCCCTTGCGAACCGGTACTCTGGTCTCGAGCGACGATACCTTTGACTCACCGGGTAGCGATTCCACAATTACTACAAGGAAAACAGCTTCCGGAAACTACTGTAAAAATTTGAGGGCCATCCAACGGTCGGATCAAAAGTTATAGCCCTTTCGAACCGGTACTCTGGTCTCCAGCGACGAGACCTCCGACTCCCCGAGTGGCGATTCCATATCTTCTACAAGGAAAACGGCTTCCGGAAACTCCTGTAAAACTTTGAGGGCGATCCAACGGTCAGATCAAAAGTTATGGCCCTTGCGAACCGGTACTCTCGTCTCGAGAGACATCACCTCCGACTCCCCGAGTAGCGATTCCATATCTTCTACAAGGAAAGTGGCTTCCGGAAACTCCTGTAAAAATTTGAGGGCGATCCAACGGTCGGATCAAAAGTTATGGCCCTTTCGAACCGGTACTCAAGTCTCGATCGACGATACCTCCGACTCACCGAGTAGCGATTCCACAATTACTCCAGGAAAAACAGCTTCCGGAAAGTCCTGTAAAAATTTAAGGGCAATCCAACGGTAGGATCAAAAGGTATGGCCCTTGCGAACCGGTACTCTGGTCTCGAGCGACGATACCTGCGACTCACCGAGTAGCGATTCCACAATTACTACAAGGAAAACGGCTTCCGGAAACTCCTGTAAAACTTTGAGGGCGATCCAACGGTCGGATCAAAAGTTATAGCCCTTTCGAACCGGTACTCTGGTCTCCAGCGACGACACCTCCGACTCCCCGAGTGGCGATTCCATATCTTCTACAAGGAAAACGGCTTCCGGAAACTCCTGTAAAACTTTGAGGGCGATCCAACGGTCGGATCAAAAGCTATGGCCCTTTCGAACCGGTACTCTGGTCTCGATCGACGACACCTCCGACTCACCGAGTAGCGATTCCACATCTTCTACAAGGAAAACGGCTTCTGGAAACTCCTGTAAAAATTTAAGGGCGATCCAACGATCGGATCAAAAGTTATGGCCCTTTCGAACCGGTACTCAAGTCTCGATCGACGATACCTCCGACTCACCGAGTAGCGATTCCACAATTACTCCAAGAAAAACGGCTTCCGGAAAGTCCTGTAAAAATTTAAGGGCAATCCAACGGTCGGATCAAAAGGTATGGCCCTTGCGAAACGGTACTCTTGTCTCGATCGACGATACCTCCGACTCACCGAGAAGCGATTCCACAATTACTACAAGGAAAATGGCTTCCGGAAACTCCTGTCAAAATTTGAGGGCGATCCAACGGTCAGATTAAAAGTTATGGCCATTTCGAACAGGTACTCTGGTCTCGAGCGACGAGACCTCCGCCTCACCGAGTAGCGATTCCACATCTACTCCAAGCAAAACAGCTTCCGAATACTCCTGTAAACATTTGAGGCGATCCAACGGTCAGATCAAAAGTTATGGCCCTTTCAAACCGGTACTCTAGTCTCGAGCGACGAGACCTCCACCACACCGAGTTGCGATTCCACATCTACTCCAACAAAAACAGCTTCCGGAAACTCCTGTAAAAATTTGAGGGCGATCCAACTGTCGGATCAAAAGTTATGGCCCTTTCGAACCGGTACTCTGGTCTCGAGCGACGATACCTCCGACTCACCGAGTACCGATTCCACAATTACTACAAGGAAAACGGCTTCCGAAAACTACTGTAAAAATTTGAGGGCAATCCAACGGTTGGATAAAAAGTTATAGCCCTTTCAAACCGGTACTCTCGTCTCCAGCGACGAGACCTCCGACTCCCCGAGTGGCGATTCCGCATGTACTCCAAGAAAAAGAGCTTCCGGAAACTCCTGTAAAACTTTGAGGGCGATCCAACGGTCGGATCAAAAGTTATGGCCCTATCAAATCGGTACTCTTGTCTCGATCGACGATACCTCCGACTCACCGAGTAGCCATTCCATAATTACTACAAGGAAAACGGCTTCCGGAAACTACCGTAAAAATTTGAGGGCGTTCCAACTGTCGGATAAAAAGTTATAGCCCTTTCGAACCGGTACTCTGGTCTCCAGCGACGAGACCTCCACCTCACCGAGTAGCGATTCCACATGTACTCCAAGAAAAACAGCTTCCGGAAACTCCTGTAAAAATTTGAGGGCGATCCAACGGTCAGATCAAAAGTTATGGCCCTTTCGAACCAGTACTGTGGTCTCGATCGACGACACCTCCGACTCACCGAGTAGCGATTCCACATCTTCTACAAGGAAAACGGCTTCCGAAAACTCCTGTAAAAATTTGAGGGCGTTCCAACGGTCGTATCAAAAGTTATGGCCCTTGCGAACCGGTACTCTGGTCTCGAGCGACGATACCTCCGACTCACCGAGTAGCGATTCCACAATTACTATAAGGAAAACGGCGTCCGGAAACTAGTGTAAAAATTTGAGGGCGATCCAACGGTCGGATCCAAAGTTATGGCCCTTTCGAACCGGTACTCTGGTCTCGAGAGACGACACCTCCGACTCCCCGAGTAGCGATTCCACATCTTCTACAAGGAAAACGGCTTCCGGAAAGTACTGTAAAAATTTAAGGGCGATCCAACGGTCGGATCCAAAGTTATGGCCCTTTCGAACCGGTACTCTGGTCTCGATCGACGATACCTCCGACTCACCGAGTAGCGATTCCACAATTACTACAAGGAAAACGGCGTCCGGAAACTAGTGTAAAAATTTAAGGGCGATCCAACGGTCGGATCCAAAGTTATGGCCCTTTCGAACC
>Ga0325414_1004614_pt1 | contig 14449 bp, 6 predicted proteins | sample PopdelMetagenome_8_FD_206183 | JGI IMG/M metagenome (GOLD analysis project Ga0325414, IMG submission 206183) | Populus deltoides microbial communities from Bellville, Georgia, United States - Leaf-PdKOR-R3 | ecosystem: Host-associated > Plants > Phyllosphere > Phylloplane/Leaf | place: USA...
AATATTATTTTTATTTTTATCATATGAAATAAAATATTAATTTACATAGAAAAATGAAAATATTAATTAAGAAACATGATCAATTTTGAACCAATACATAATTCACCAAAAATAATAAAAACTTGAAATGATAAATTATCAACAAATAAATCCTTATTATTCTGAATATTAATCTAAAGTCAATGTTGAATTTATTAAGAGAAAAAAATAGTTATCACATTAACTCTATAGTATTATATATTATCTATCGTCAAGCCTCAATTATTATAGAAAAAATTGATTCATATCGTTATTTTTAGCATAATGATTATTTTTCTACACTGATTTTTAATAAATAAAAAAGCTAAAATCATGAAAAATAATCATTAAGTAATGTAATAATATTGATATTAAAAAACAATAAATCATTGAAAAGGAAAGGTATTAAGAAAAATTGGGTTGGACGCAAACTAAGTCCGTATAAAAACAAGCTTGTGCTGGAAAAACATGGCCCAATAATATTAAAAAAAAAAAGAAGAAATATCAGTTAGGTGGTTTTACCTCCAAAGCCCATTTTGAGCCAATTTCAAGGAGGAAAATAATATAAAAAGCCTAAAACACCCAACAATCCTCAATTACCTCTTTTCCAGCCCCAAAACAACAAAAAACCAAGAATTAAACTGGATATTAAAAGGCTCTCCAAGTATAAATGTAATTTTTCTGGAATTATCAATGGAAAAAACCACCAGAACTTTTTTTTGGGACTAAAAAAACTTTTTTTGTTTGTTTAAAGTCATTATTGGCTCTTTGGTTTTTCCATGTTTTGAACTTTAATCATCTAACTTAGAACTTTGACTCTTAATTGTAAATTATAAGAAATTGATTATTAATTTATTTATAAAAAATACAATTGAAAAGAATAATAAAACAGTGAATGAGTGGTGAAATGTCTCTCAATGCACAACAAATAAACATGAATTTCCTGTTTTTTAGGCTATTTTAAGATTAAATTTAGATAATTCAAAATTTTTATACGATATATAAATATTAATTAGCTTATAATTATTGATTCCGTACCGGATCTCAAATCACCGCTTATGTCATGGTTCTCAACGCCCACCATTGCCCTGGTAAGCCAATTTTTTTTATGCTTTATTTTTTATCCCGGAACCTACCGGCCGAGTTCGCTTGCTTATTCAATCGCAATGCATGAGATATTTTGGGAATCGATTTTGGAAAAAGAAATCATTACCTTCCAGAAATCACTTTTTGGATGGTTTGCTATGGAGATTTGATGGGATTGAATTGTAACAGGAGGGGTCATGTTTTTGTTTCGCGAGGAGTTTGGATGCTTGATATTCGATATGAAGTTGATAGCGAGAGGGCAAAGGGGCTACTTAATGTTCTCAAGAATGAGACGGTTGACGTTTTTTACTTGGATAATACATATTGTAATCCGTCTTATGATTTTCCCACTCGAGAAGTTGCTGCTCAGCAGATAGGATTTACATATTTCTTGTTCACATAACAGTTCTTTCTTTGAGTGTTTTTTGGTAGGTGCTGACGATTAATGTGCATTGCAGAGAATGAGTACCGGTTAATAGGGATGAAGGATGGATAAAGAGCTAAATATTGTTGGTGCTGAAAATGAGAAAATATAGTGAGCAATTGATTAGTATTCGTGTCTTAGGAATGATCATGAAAGTAAGTAGATTTATTTTGAGTTTATGGGCTTGGCGGAGATTATAGTGCTTCAATAGGAAACAGATCAGTTATACAACTTTTCTTACTGGTTTAATTACTTGGTAATGACATGTTGTTGATATCATTGCTTCTCATTCGGAGCATGACATCGTTATTGGGATTGATACTTTGGGGAAAGAAGAGCTTCTAATTCAGATTTCACGCGTGCTTAACATAAAGTTACGATCATCGTTGATGTTGATGGAAAATTCCAATCTTCTATATGCGTGGATTATGAAGGATGAGTTTCAGTAAGATGACTTTGGTTTGACTGCAAAGTCACTACTTCTTACGGTCGACAGGCGGCCATAACTCAACACACGGTCCACCTTTGAAACGATGCCAAGAAAAATGGCCTCCTAAGTTTGAATTAGTGGTGTTTTGTGTCATGTTGCAGAAACCTCAGAGAAATTCATGGAATTCTACGTAATTTTCTTAGGAAAACTCAAAACTTCTGCTACTTTTTTGAAATGCCTTTGCAAGAACCACCTTTTTGGTCATGTTGAGCTGATGGTATCTTAGTTGTTTTCTGTCAATGCTGGCTCTAACTATTTGAATGTGGTTGCTGTGCAAGCTAGTGAACTTACTCATGTGTGATCCTCTGTTGTTTGCACTTGTTCATGTTGCTGATTCCCTAGTTTCTTTGCTCAACTTTTGTCCTCTCAGTTGCTGTTTTGACACTAAAAAACCTTAGATGCTAAAGGATGCAAATGCAACCACATACCCAGAACCACCGTTTTTACTCTTACATGTCCATGGTAATCCATGTAGCCATGACACTCTGCCATATATGGTGGTGTAACATAGCTGATCTTTACACCATGAAATGGTAAAAAATTCGAGAAAAATCATAGATTAGGAAATATAATGCCAAAGAAAATAAGAAAATTGTACAACTAACTAGGACTTTAGGCCTAACTAAGAGTTTCCTGCAAAGTCTACCATACTAAAACATTGAAGTATACTCACGTGGAGTGTTCATTGGGCACTATTATATATTATTCATCAAAATCAAAGCGACTGCCTTGTTCGAGACGTGTTGATGCTACTGACTAGCCTCCTCAGTTTCTAGAGAATCAAGTCATACTTTTCTTTCTTGTTTGTTATATGTGACTGAGACATCAAGACTACAAACTGTTGTTAAACAACTTGCATAATGTTCACGTGGATAAACATTTCACACCCATTTTCTGCAGGAGAAATGCCATCAATGAAGCCGAGGAGTATGACAGAAAATTATGTAACTAACAACGTTCAGAGTTTAGGTTTTTAAAAATCACTTTTCCATACTCCCCTCTTCCTAGCATTTACTTTTGAGCATGTGCTGGTGCGTGCATACACTTTCCAAGCATGCATATAATAATAAGTAGAGTTAGGATATTCAGGTGTTGAATAATTTCTCGAGTGAATTTAGAATCTTCTATTGTCTGTATTTTTTTCATGTCCTGTTCAAGCATCTTGTATCTGTTGTTCAAAAGAAAACAACCATCATGAATATCAGGTTTGGTGTTTCAGTATAATTTTTGCATCTGTGGATAAACATTTCAGATCCGTTTTCTGCAAGCATAATGCTATGCATCTAGAGGAAAGAAGAAAAAGAAGGCGATATACCAGATCATGAGTGGCTTGTTTCACACTGTTAATTATACCACTTTTATAAGTGGCTTGTTTCAGGCAAGGAGAGTTTTGGAAGCAAAAGAGCTTTTCGAGGATATACGTGCCCAAAGCCATTTCCCAGATTTAATGACCTACTCAACTTAATTTGCTTGATGGCTTAAGAAAACAAGGGTATCTTGATCAAATGTTAGGACTATCTCGTGACATGCAAAAAAATTACTTGAAGCCTCATGATTTGGTGATCTATGATATCATCATAATCATTGCCATGTGCAGATCTAGGAAGCTTAAAGATGCATTGGAGTTGTTTTTTGGAAATCAGTCAAAGGGCTGCAACCTGATGCTCGGGTTTGGACTTTAGTAATCAATGACCTTTGCAGAGAGGGATTGCTAGATGAAGCATACAAAGCTTTCAGACTAATGGAAGAGGATGGCCGCCCACCATATAATTGTTCTTATCATGTTTTTATCCGAGGATTTCTCCAGCACAAGGATCCAAGGGCAGTGCAACTTCTCAGTGAGATGAAAAGCCAAGGATTCTCAGCAGATGTGCAAACAACAAAGTTGGTGGTAGATGATGATCAAGCCATCAATCACTTGCTTTTCTTTTGCGTGTTTGTTAGTTACGTGTTTGGGGACTGGCATTTGATTCTTGTGGGTTATAAATTGATACATGCGGATTTATGAGTCTGTCAACATGTGTTATGATAGATTTAATTTATGAAAGCTATTCTAGTTTTCTCTTCATCATCCTAATCAAGACGCCGCTTCTTCAACCAAATAAGAATATTGGTAGATTATTATTGAATCATTTCTTCATTCCATGGTTATTTGTCATGGTGCATTTCTGCATGGAATGCTACCCCTTCAACCTTTTCTTCCTGGTTTTTGGATCTTTTGTTCTGTTCATTTGGAAGTCAAGATGATGTAGTTGTTCGAAAGAAATGTTAATATAATTGCTTGTTATATATATTTACACTAAACTGAATTATATCAGAATTTTATATAGAAAAATAACTTATGTTTATAGAAAGGCTCACATAACGGTTGTTTAAAATTCTTAGATTTGAGATCACTAAATCATCTTATATAAAAAATGTTATGCTATGATCCTGTTACATGTTACCTTAATCTAGGTAATGAAAGGGAAGACATGAGGTATAACATGAACCATATGAAATGTGGTCATGTCTTACCAACTGCTCGTATTATGTTTATTTTGGCCCTAAACAAATTCTGGATTTATGGATGTTTTTATAGAAATCTGCCTTTATCAAAGTTTTTAAAGAAATGACCACATTTCTCATTTACATAGATGATTTTTCATTAAGAGTATTCATTTATACTCTACTTGGTATACCAATATATAAAAATAAATAAGAGCACAATTCACTATTTTATCACACCACAGCTAGCACCTATTTCATCTTAGAAATAAACAGGAAAGAACAATTTTTTAATGCTACAAAAAATGTTATATGACTTAGTTTTCTATTTGAATCTGGATTTTGAGAACTCTAATCAACTAGTTGTGGTCACCATTATTATACTCTTTTATCTTTAAAGCTTTTAAACATTTTCCCTTCGATGAATTACATAAGATCTATTAATAAATCTTTGGTCAATGGATTTGCAATATTTTACTTTGGATTTCCATAGTCAATGAAAATAATTTCATTTGAGAATAAGTATTTAATGATATTATATCTATGATGTATATGTCTAGATTGAGCATTATATATTGCTTTCAACTTAAGACTAACTGGTCACTACGAACCCTAACTGGTCTTTCAGAGATTCTAAGGCAAGAGACTGGTTGCGTAAATGGAAGGTATTAGCACCCCTAGTATGTCCTGCCTAAGGTAAGCTGCTTGGTGTTTGGTTTGCTTTATAATTGCTATGATGTTGGTGTTTTCTAATCCCATCAGTTTTCCTAGGTTTGATTCAAACTAAATTGATTAAGATAGAAATCCAAGAAGGTTCCATGTGCTTTAAAAGCTCATTTTTCCCTTAGCATTTCAAGAGTTTGTGACTCGTAAATCGCAAGGAGGAGGGATAAAAAATTAGAAATCTAGGGCGCTTTAAAAACCTATTTTTACCTTTGTGTTTTATACTCTCACGGCTTGTAAACCATTGAGTAAAAAATTGAAATGTCCTTGATTATAATCAAGGCTTCTTTTAAGGATGTGTGATGACTTATTATTCCTAGAAAATTATTTTGGATATTTACCACTTAGGGTTTCTTTATCCAAATATTAACAGTGAATAATAACAAGTTATTCCTAATAATATTTTGGATATTCATCCCTTTGGGATTTCTTTATCCAAACATTAATGGTGAATAATCGATGAATTTCCCCAAAATAAGATTTTTTATTTTTTTAGAATATTGGCCAATACCCTTTGGAGTTTTACAAACATGTTGTAAAATCCAGAAATGCAAAAGAATAATTTTTGTTGTGTTTAAGAAATTCATGTGAAAACACATTTTCAAAACTTCCAATATTTTTTTGCATAAAATAAAAAAAAAAGCGTTCTAAACATGTTAGGGTATTGGTCGTATGCAACACACAAGAAAACATTTTTTGATATATATATATATAAATTTGTCACATTGCGTCAAAAACCGGGTATTCTAAACACAAGATTGATATTTTTTACAACATAAAAAATTCAAACCTTAAAATAAATATGTTAGAAAATCATAAATCTCTTTTTATATATATATATATATATTTTTTTTTGAAAGAAAAGAAGAAAAAAAAAAAGGTCCGGCCGGGTCACTTGCTTGGGCAAGTGACCCGGTTGGGCACAATTCCTCTTTTGTGTATGGAGAGCTACTGTTCAAGTGAATTAATTCACTTGTACAGTACAGACACAAAACAACACAAATGCAAAGAGACCACGCTAACAGTGCAAACGAAGAAAAACAAAGCATGCAAGAGGTGAAGAGAAAACAGACCTGGAGACGAAGAAACTGCAGTGGCGTTGAAAGCGTGATGGTTGCTCGGTCTGTGTTCGTCCTTCTTCTTCTGTTCTATTTTTGCGTCTGCTTCTTGCCTCTTTCTTTCCTCTGTGTCTCCGTCACTCTCTCTACTGATTCCTGCACTTTCTTCTCCCGTTTCTGCAGATTTTATTTGCAGAAAAATAGAGCAAAGACGCGTTTTTCTTGTCTACCGGCTAGCTGTGCAGGAAAAAACGTGGTTTCTTCCACTTCTTCCTTTGGCAAAATTCCTTCTAATTTTTATCTTCAATCATCTTCCTTATTTTAGCACCTTTTCCATTTGGTCCTTGGTCCAAAAAAGGGCTTCAAATTCGCATGCAATTGGTCTTCAAACTTTAAGCATCTTGCAATTGTGTCCCTGCAAACTCGGGCAAAAAAAATCTTTTTTGCAGCAAGAATCCCTGCTTTCACACTAGATATTAAAACGAGAATATCTTGAGTTTTTGATATCGAAATCAAGTGATTCAAAAGCCCAAATTTATCTACGCGTCCAGGACTACAACTTTGATGAAGAAGTCAAAATGAGATAAAATCGTTTTAAAGAACAAAATCTGGCAGTAATTTTTTAGTGCAAATTCTGAGGGATTTATCCAACCTTAAAAACCAAATAAAAAAGGAATGAATTTAGCATTATGAAGAATCATAATCAGTCTAGGAAACCTGACGTTTTCGGTAGCAAATGGGGAGGATAAAGAGAGTAGAAAACAGCTTAAACAACATTCGAAAAACATTTCTTTCTTCTTCGCTTTTTTCAATTTTCCAGCAAACATTAGCTATACTACTGCACTTGGTTCGAAAGAGATATACATTATCTCTAGCAGGTGGGGTCCAAAAATGAGTAACAACATAATTACTCCACTATGTGTGAAGACATATCCGTTAATGGATTTTGAATTCTTAGTGTTAGATATCTAATATGCATCACTATTGTTGTTACCCATTTTTGAGTTCCCACACAAAAATTAAAATAAAAAAATACAAATATATATATATATATATAAAATAAATAAGTAAATAATAATAATTCGGAAGAAATCCAAAAAATTATAGGAGCGAGAAAAAGGATATTGGAATGCCTAAAATGGCTAAAAATTGATTGAGAATGTTCAAAAATGCAAAAAGGTTGAAGTTTGACAGTATATTGTTGACTGATGAGAGTCATGTTGACAAAGAAAATTCAATTTTTGAAAAAATATATTCAAAATAAGATGTTTATGGACTCAATTAAATTTTATGAAAGGTTTAATTGAATTTATGGAGGGTTTGATTCCAAGAAAAATTGATTTTTAAATCAATTCATTGGAAGAAATTAAAATTCTGGGGTCCAATTATAATTTTGAAAAGTTAATTTGGTCAAATCAAGGGCTTAATTGCATAATTATTAAAGTTTGATAACCAATTAAGAACTTAATTGACAGAATCCGAAACCAAGGACCAAACCAGAAAAGGCTCCAAAATTAAGGGATCCAATTACAATTTTATCGGGGGTTTGATTACAAAATTGCGAAAACTTCAATGACCAAATCAGAAGAAACCAAACGGCGCTGTTTCCATTGAAGCGCTATTCATTGTCTTCAACAGCTGTGAATCTGTGACAATAAAGGCAGGAGACATTAGCAGCGATAATGGAGCCATTTTTCAAATCAAGGGGTGAGTATCGCGACTGACATCCCTTGCCACCGTGATGCACGCCGGCTTACCAAAAACGCCTGCGTCCTTTGGCTATAAAAGCCAGAGGAGGAGCCGAATAGAAGGGACAGAAAAAAGAGGAAGAGAGAGAGAGAGAGAGAGAGAGAGAGAGAGAGAGACAGCTTAGGAGAGCATTAAAAAGAAACTGAGAGAGTTTGAGAAATAGTGAGAAAGCATAAGGGAGAGAAGAGGAAGGAGATAAAGAAGCAAACCGAACGGAAACAGAGGACAAGGTGGAGCAGAGAACACAACACCACCATCATCTTCAACTTCTCAAAACTAGGTATGCTCGCTACCTTTCTCAGTTCCTGTAAATGAAATGATACATGTTAGTATGTAAAAAAAATAAAGAAAACATAAGGAAGCCAACACCTGAAATCATCGGTTGCAACACTCTGTTTTTTTCTTTCTCGCACTGCAAGAAAGATGATGAACAGTGAGAAGGTAATTTAATTACCTTTGCACAGTTCATGCACACGTAAAATAGGCGGCTGGGGGCTAGTCACTGGCATGGGCCAGTGACCAGGCTGGGCTGGCTCAGCCTCGCCCAGCTACGCAGGCTGGTTGGGTCCAGCCCAGCCATATGGGTCTGGCTGGGCCCAGCCCGAAAAAAAGAAGAAGAAATTTTTCTCCAAAAATTATTTCAAATATATATATATATATATATATATATATATTATTTTTCGTAAATTTTTTACTTCATTTTGATTAATATCGGTTTGTATTTTTATACTGTAAAGATACAAATTTGGTATTAAAATACTCGGTTTCATCAAAACATAATAATAATAATAATAATAATAATAATAATAATATATTTTGTTTTTATGAATACAACCAAGTCTCTCAAAAATAATAATAAAAAAAATCATATAGTAAAGAAAATTTCAAAAATATGTATTATCATACATTTTGGCTTTAATAACCAGTTTATTAAAGTCACAAGAACTAGGCTAATATTTCAAAAATTTCAAAAAAATTATTTTGTTTTCTTTTAATATCTAGGGTTATGATCTTATACGTAAGATGTATCCCGAATATTAAATTCTTTTGTCAACGTTAGAACGGTTAGGTTTTACTCGATAAGATAAGGATCTCTTTACCGAAGAGGACTTTTCTTAAACCATAGACGGACCAATAACTAGAAAACACGACAAGACCTTAGATTTTATCAGATAATAAAACAATGCAGCTTACCTTAGGTAGGGTGTATTTGGGGTGCTAATACCTTTCCTATTACACAACCAATCCCCGTATCCGATCTCTGAGACCAGTTAGGGTTCCTAGTGACCAAAATATTAGGTGGCGCCTCCCATTCCAATTTTCCATGAATAAGAGACAAGAATTCCTTGTCTCCTAACATTTGCCACATTAGATACATTTTGAGGGTGGATGTTTTCGCTGTGACGCCACACACGTGCGACAACTATACCCTTCTAATAATGTTGTGTAACCAACATAATATCTTTCATAGTCCAATGTGTACCTGAAATATTTAAGTACCTTTTTTATTACTTTCAAATGATCCATAATTAGATTATTGGTAAATTTTCTTAAAAAAGAGTCATAAGTTGGTTGCTCGTTGCTGTGTTATATCTGTCATTAGTGAAAATATCGATAATTAAATACCAGAAAATAACCATTAGCTAGAAAAGTGGTGTTCAGAGTAGATAAATGTTGTTACCCATTTTTGGGTCCCCACACAAAAATGAGAAAAAAGAAAAAATGAATAAAAATTATTGTATGAGCAAGCAAGGGGTCGATCCTATGAGGAAGGTTTACTTCAGATTTTTATGCTAGACGATATGTAATTTGAGGGGAGTTTGGTGATTATCTAGGCTACAATAGAATAAAATATTCAAGCTAAATTAAATAAATTAGAAAATAATCAAGAGAACAAACATTAGTTTCAAGTAGACGTCCACTTACGGAAATCAAAACCAATCAATGAAATGATACATCATTTTATATTCTAAATATTTAACTTTTCTTTAATGTTAGTTAGTTAACCGATCCGCAGTGTAACTAACCTTAACCATCAAATAAGCACAATATCCGCACTAGTAAATTTAATTGAATGACAGCCTTAAGAACTAGATAAGTTGATTAATCTAGTCATATAACTGTCTGCAGTACATGTTTGATTTGATCGAATGTTTTTCATAAGATTAATAACATATATCCACTACGATTATTAAACTTAGTTATTTCACAAGTTTATATACCACAACCACGATTTTGATAGCAAACTTAACAATACATTGTTTATAATAATAGCTTAGAGTCTGCTTTAGCAATTAAAATAAACAATCACAGGAAAAAAGCATAGGAAAACAAACATATTCATCATATAAATTGAAAAGAAAAGGTAAAATAAATCTCACAGTTCTTGAAATCCAAAGGTTTCTATGTTCCTGCAACCAAGAAAAAGAGTTTAACCTTGTATCTCTATTGAACAACTAATCAAAAGAAAAGAAGAACGCATGATTTTGGGTTTTTGGAGTAAAGGGTGCGTTTTCTCTTCTTTTTCTGGCCAACCCTCTCTTTCCTTTCTCTCTTACTTTTTATTTGATAGGATACCCTAATTTGTCTTTTCTATAAAATAGTCTTTTCTTAAGTAAACAATTTATATTTAAGTAGTGCAATAACTATTTTTCTAAAAATGGAGAAATAGCCTTGCATAAAATCTCCAAGCTTTGACTTTGGACTTAGAGGAGCTAAATTGCCGAAATAAAGACTTGGATATCGGTTTGGATGCTTTGGGAAGTATTTTGGAGTTGTTTCTTCACAAAACCTGTTTGCTTGTAGAATTAATATGTCATCTTAGAAAACTCATCTCTCTCATATGAGATCTTTTCTGGTGAACTTTAGTAGGTGGATAGGTCTTCGAGTCAGGAATCCACCAAAATTGAGTTTGCATCAAATGAACTTCTCTAGCTCAAGATATTCAAGTCGGAATAGCCGAAGGTCAATATTGACAGAATGCGAGATTTGTCTTTGAAGTCTGCGATTTCTGTTCTCTTTCTCTTTTTATTTTTCTTTCCATATATGTATAGAAAGGTATGGATGCTATCTTTTTAATGCCACTGGAATCACTTTATTTCGACCACTAGAGCTCAAGTTCTGCACAAAACATCAATTGGAGGTCAAATCTACCACTTATCTCCAATTTACTTCTTTTTAAGTCTTACATCCAAAAGTACCTTCAAAACATAAAATAAAAAATATCAAGGCATTTTATATATAAAACATAGGAAGAATACTAGGTAAATATGGGTAAAACTATTGAATAATATGGTTATATCAGAGGGTTTGATTAAACAAATCAAAAATTAAGGACTGATTTGGAAACATAATTTTTTGGCGCTGTTTTTTTAAAATGAAATGGCATATTTTGTTCAAAATGATGCTTTGACAGACTGAAGTTACTTGGTTTTGTTGGTGCCAAACCCAAATTCCTTGGGTATGACATCCTTTGCTTGATCCGATTATCATGGGTCTGGCGCCCCTATCAAACCCATGACATTCCAGACCCAAGGCGCTAGGATCTGATAGTCATGCCCGACCTGAGCATCTGTGGTGTGATTGCTTTGCCAAACCCAAGCGCTTAGGGACTAACAGATATGTCTAACCCCAATACCAGATGTCTGGCAGCCATGTCATTCTCTAGTACCTAAGGTGTGACAACCATGTTTATTTTTCTTGAGAAGGCAAAAGAAGCCCCCAACCCTAATGTTAAAATTTTATGCCCCGAAAGCAAATCAGTATCTATATTGCACCAAAAAAAACCCGAACGAACTATTCTTTCAATTCCAAATGTATTCCATAGAAAAGACAACCCCATCCACAACTGCATGCTTAGTCAGTTTTATTGGCAAGGACAATTATATCATTACACTGCTTTAATCTATAATGATTTATGTCTTTATGAACAGTAAAAGGATAAACAGCGAAACAATTCTATTGTATAATGATGTGATTCTTAGTAAAAACACAATTTCTTTTGTGTTTTTAGTTAATAAATATACTCTCTCTAATCTCTCGCACTGAAATTCTACCTTTGCAGTCTCTTTTATCTACAAAGAATTTTGATGAAAAGAATGAGGTACCGTGGAAAATCACACAATAATATGGATCAATACATCCCTTTTTGTGTTTATTTGTCAAGCTATGGTTAAAAATACCATTTTAGTATAAAATATATAAAAAGAACTCTTCTGGCCAAATACTGTAGGTGGGTGAATAAAAGTTGTCAATCCTGTGATTTATTGCTATTCATGGCCAAGTTGGGATATAATGACATTTTTACCCTATTAGAATTGTAATATATATTCACAACGTGTTTGTTATTACGGCAATAATTATATTTTAAAATATTTTTAAATTTATTCTTAATGCATATTCAAACAATACAAAAATACTATAAAAAAATTTAAAGTAAAAAAAGGTTAAATTAAAAACTTGACAAACAATATTTTAACTGCAATACAAAACACATACTAAAACATCAACTATCAATTTGATAAATGATCAATCTTGCACTTGAATTATCATGTTTTTAACAAATACTAACTATTTGTTTGATTTGATTATTAGTATTCACCAAAAATCTCTTTTAAAAATTTGAAATATAGTTTTTTTAACTGAAATTCTTCATAGATGCCAACGAAAATTTAATTCACTTTTGCAAATCGTTTTAAATTTTTTTGAAGTAAAAATGTAGGTTTTTTATCTTAAGAATACAAATTCAATAAATTATATATATAAAAAATAAGTTGAAATTCTTTTGGTGTTTTTTTTTTTATTATGTTAGGTTTGTTTATTTTAAAGATATATCTCTCACATTGATCCTAGTATATTTAGAAAAATTTAATAAAATCTTCCAAGTATTGCCTTGAACAACCAAATCTCCTTAACCATCTGATATTCAACTATTTATAATTATAAATTTAATGTAATTAGATTAGCTTTCACATAAGAAAACTTAGCCATTTTGTGTTTGGATTTTAAAAATCAACGCATCTAAATTCTAGATAAATCTATCAATTATAGAATTTAAGATGATAACAAAGAGACAATGTAAGTGGATTTCATAAGAAGGATGGCCCCTCCATGTATATAACTTGCTTTTTCGTTTTTGGTTTTGTGCATATTTCCTTATGATTGCAAACATTAACTTAGACTAATTAACATATTATATATGGGGTATTTGAGAGTGTGCTAACGATTGCGGTTCAAAGTGTTTTTTACTGGGAAATGCATTAAAATAATGTTTTTTTTTAAATTAGTTTTGACATCAGCATATCAAAACAATCTGAAAACATAAAAAAATTAATTTTTAAAGTAAAAAAAAGAAAAAGTTCTAGATTTTTAGGAAACACGATTTTAACCGCATTCTCAAACACTGCCGAAAAAACATAATGCTTTCGCAAGGAGGAAAGAAGGGTCAGGAAAATATTAAAAAAAAACTAAAACCTCTAGAGAAATTACAGTAGTTCCAAATCTATTGTTTTTGTTCGCTTAAACAATATAATAATGTTTTTGTCCCTCCATCCAAAAACTCAAAATTAGTTTTTAAGAGCATTGAAGTCTTTTCATATGGCTCATTTGTCGTTACCAAATAAAGCGGAGATAAATAAATATTTTCTCATCTTAATTGCACAGTAAAATGATCTAAATATCATTGGAAGCAAAAACAGTAAACCTCGCATCAAGGGATATTTTTGTATTTTTATAATTATTTTTTGGCTATTATTATTTATATAAGCTGAGGGGCATTTTGGTAGTTGCACAATATAAAAATAATAAACAATTAAAAAGAAAAATGAAACTACAAAAACAACCTTAAAATAAAACAATTAAGCCTGTGTCAAGTGGTGTTTTTGGTTTTTCACGATGGTTATTTTGTAATTACAAAGTCGGCTTCAAGGTAATTCTATTTGGCAAAATAAAAAAAAGGTGGGCGTGTGGAAGGCCACCGTACCTTGCAAGCGACATGTGTGACACCTCTTAGCATCCAAAAAGCCCTTCCACCTTGTCTCTATCGGTGATCTAGTTTGGTGTTGGTGCGCATTCTTTTTTTCTCTCCTTCCCTCGAAAATTATAACTACAAGTATTATGTTCTCCAACATGATCCCAACTTCTTGGATTTCTAGTTTTTATCCCCAGCTCTTTTATAAAAATTTTAATGGATTTCAATTTCATCATTCAATTTAAATTGGTAGTATTATGTTTTTCAATTTGATCATTATTATTTTGATTTTTAATTTTTTTTCTTGATTTTTTTATAAAATTTATTATTCTTTTTAATTTCATTATTTAATTAAAATATTTTTTTATTCTTATATTAATTTTAATTTTAATCTTTATTCTTTTTAATTTTTTTACCCTTTTACTAAAATAATTTTTTTTATTAAT
>Ga0325414_1004616_pt1 | contig 14449 bp, 2 predicted proteins | sample PopdelMetagenome_8_FD_206183 | JGI IMG/M metagenome (GOLD analysis project Ga0325414, IMG submission 206183) | Populus deltoides microbial communities from Bellville, Georgia, United States - Leaf-PdKOR-R3 | ecosystem: Host-associated > Plants > Phyllosphere > Phylloplane/Leaf | place: USA...
TAACCTGTTCTCGAGAGCAGAGACCTCCGCCTCACCGAGTTGCGATTCCACATCTACTCTACGGAAAACAGGTTTCAGAAACTCCTGTAAAAATTTGAGGGCGATCCAACGGTCGGATCAAAAGTTATGGCCCTTTTGAACCGGTACTCTGGTCCAGAGCGCTGAGACCTCCGCATCACCGAGTAGCCATTCCACATTTACTGCAAGGAAAACGGCGTCCGGAAACTCCTGTAAAAATTTGAGGGCGATCCAACGGGCGGATCAAAAGTTATGGCCCTTTCGAACCGGTAACCGGGTCTCGAGAGCAGAGACCTCCGCCTCAAAGAGTAGCGATTCCACATCTCCTGCAAGGAAAACGGCGTCCGGAAACTCCTGTAAAAATTTAAGGGCGATCCAACGGTCGGATCAAAAGTTACGACCCTTTCGAACCGGTAAGCTGGTCTAGAGCGCTGAGACCTCCGCATCACCGAGTAGCCATTCCACATCTACTACAAGGAAAACGGCGTCCGGAAACTCCTGTAAAAATTTGAGGGCGATCCAACGGGCGGATCAAAAGTTACGGCCCTTTCGAACCGGTAGGCTGGTCTAGAGCGCTGAGCCCTCCGCCTCACCGAGTAGCGATTCCACATCTACTACAAGGAAAACGGTGTCCGAAACTCTTGTAAAAAATTGAGGGCGATCCAACTGTCGGATCAAAAGTTACGGCCCTTTCAAACCGCTACGCTGGTCTACAGCGCTGACACCTCCGCCCCGCCGAGTAGCGATTCAACATCTACTCCAAGATAAACGGCTCCAGAATCTCCTGTAAAAATTTGAGGGCTATCCACCGGTCGGATCAAAAGTTACGGCCCTTTCGAACCGGTACGCTGGTCTAGAGCGCTGAGACCTCTGCCTCACCGAGTAGCCATTCCACATCTACTCTACGGAAAACATGTTTCTGGAACTCCTGTAAAAATTTGAGGGCGATCCAACGGTCGGATCAAAAGTTACGGCCCTTTGGAACCGGTACGGTGGTCTCGAGCGCACAGTCCTCCTCCTCACCGAGTAGCGATTCCACATCTACTGCAAGGAAAACAGCGTCCGGAAACTACTGTAAAATTTGAGGGCGATCCAACGGCCGAATCAAAAGTTACGGCCCTTTCGAAACGGTACGCTGGCCTAGAGCGCTGTGACCTCCGCCTCACCAAGTTACGATTCCACATCTACTCTACGGAAAACAGGTTTCAGAAACTCCTGTAAAAATTTGAGGGCGATCAAACGGTCGGATCAAAAGTTACGGCCCTTTCGAACCGGTACGGTGGTCTCGAGCGCAGAGACCTCCGCCCCGCCGAGTAGCGATTCCATATCTACTCCAAGGTAAACGGCCTCCAGAATCTCCTGTAAAAATTTGAGGGCGATCCACCGGTCGGATCAAAAGTTACGGCCCTTTCGAACCGGTACGCTGGTCTAGAGCGCTGAGACCTCCGCCTCACCGAGTAGCGATTCCACATCTACTCTACGGAAAACATGTTTCTGGAACTCCTGTAAAAATTTGAGGGCGATCCAACAGTTGGATCAAAAGTTACTGCCCTTTTGAACCGGTACTCTCGTCTTTAGCGAAGAGACCTCCTCCTCACCGAGTAGTGATTCCACATCCACTCCAAGGAAAACAGGTTTCGGAAACTCCTGTAAAAATTTGAGGGCGATCCAACGGTCGGATCAAAAGTTACGACCCTTTGGAACCGGTACTCTCGTCTCTAGCGTAGAGAGCTCCGCCTCACCGAGTAGCGATTCCACATCCACTGCAAGCAAAACGGCGACCGGAAACTCCTGTAAAAATTTAAGGGCGATCCAACGGTCGGATCAAAAGTTACGACCCCTTCGAACCGGTACCCTGGTCTCGAGCGCAGAGACATCCGCCCCACCGAGTAGCGATTCCATATCTACTCCAAGGAAAACGGCGTCCGGAAACTCCTGTAAAAATTTGAGGGCGATGCAACGGCCGGATCAAAAGTTACGGCCCTTTCGAAACGGTACGCTGGTCTAGAGTGCTGAGACCTCCGCCTCACCGAGTTACGATTCCGTATCTACTCTACGGAAAACAGGTTACAAAAACTCCTGTAAGAATTTAAGGGCGATCCAACGGTCGGATCAAAAGTTACTGCCCTTTCAAACCGGTACGCTGGTCTAGAGCGCTGAAACCTCCGCCTCACCGAGTAGCGATTCCACATCTACTGAAGGAAAACGGCATCCAGAAACTCCTTTAAAAATTTAAGGCGATCCAACGGTCGGATCAAAAGTTACGGCCCTTTCAAACCGGTACGCTGGTCTAGAGCGCTGAAACCTCCGCCCCACCGAGTAGCGATTCCACATCTACTCCAAGGTAAACGGCCTCCGGAATCTCCTGTAAAAATTTGAGGGCGATCCACCGGTCGGATCAAAAGTTACGGCCCTTTCGAACCGGTACGCTGGTCTAGAGCGCTGAGACCTCCGCCTCACCGAGTAGCGATTCCACATCTACTCTACGGAAAACATGTTTCTGGAACTCCTGTAAAAATTTGAGGGCGATCCAACAGTTGGATCAAAAGTTACTGCCCTTTTGAACCGGTACTCTCGTCTTTAGCGAAGAGACCTCCTCCTCACCGAGTAGTGATTCCACATCCACTCCAAGGAAAACAGGTTTCGGAAACTCCTGTAAAAATTTGAGGGCGATCCAAATGTCGGATCAAAAGTTACGGCCCATTGGAACCGGTACTCTCGTCTCTAGCGTAGAGAGCTCCGCCTCACCGAGTAGCGATTCCACATCCACTGCAAGCAAAACGGCGACCAGAAACTCCTGTAAAAATTTAAGGGCGATCCAACGGTCGGATCAAAAGTTACGGCCCTTTCGAATCGGTACCCTGGTCTCGAGCGCACAGTCCTCCGCCTCACCGAGTAGCGATTCCACATCTACTGCAAGGAAAACGGCGTCCAGAAACTCCTGTAAAAATTTGTGGGCGATCCAACAGTCGGATCAAAAATTACGGCCCTTTCAAACCGGTACGCTGGTCTAGATTGCGGAGACCTCCGCCTCACCGAGTAGCGACTCCATATCTACTGCAAGGAAAACGGCGTCCGAAACACCTGTAAAAATTTGAGGGCGATCCAACCGTCGGATCAAAAGTTACTGCCCTTTCGAACCGGTACGCTGGTCTAGAGCGCTGAGGCCTCCGCCTCACCGAGTAGCGATTCCACATCTACTCTACGGAAAACAGGTTTCTGGAACTCCTGTAAAAATTTGAGGGCGATCCCACGGTCGGATCAAAAATTACGGCCCTTTGGAACCGTTACTCTCATCTCTAGCGAAAAGACCTCCGCCTCACCAAGTAGCGATTCCACATCTACTGCATGGAAAACGGCGTCCGGAAACTCCTGTAAAAATTTAAGGGCGATCCAACGGTCGGATCAAACGTTACGGCCCTTTCGAACCGGTAAGCAGGTCTCGAGCGCACAGTCCACCGCCACACCAAGTAGCGATTACACATCTACTGTAAGGAAAACGGCATCGGGAACCTCCTATAAATATTTGAGGGCGATCCAACGGTCGGATCAAAAGTTACGGCCCTTTCGAACCAGTACGCTGGTCTAGAGTGCTGAGACCTCCGCCTCACCGAGTTGCGATTCCACATCTATTCTACGGAAAACAGCTTTCAGAAACTCCTGTAAAAATTTGAGGGCGATCCAACGGCGGATCAAAAGTTACGGCCCTTTCGAACCGATACGGTGGTCTCGAGCGCAGACACCTCCGCCTCACCGAGTAGCGATTCCACTTCTACTGCAAGGAAAACAGCGTCCGGAAACTCCTGTAAAAATTTGAGGGCGATCCAACGGCCGGATCAAAAGTTACGGCCCTTTCGAAACGGTACGGTGGTCTAGAGTGCGGAGACCTCCGCCTCATCGAGTTACGATTCCCTATCTACTCTACGGAAAACAAGTTTCAAAAACTCCTGTAAGAATTTAAGGGCGATCCAACGGTCGGATCAAAAGTTACTGCCCTTTCAAACCGGTACGCTGGTCTAGAGCGCTGAAACCTCCGCCTCACTGAGTAGCGATTCCACATCTACTGAAGGAAAACGGCGTCCAGAAACTCCTGTAAAAATTTAAGGGCGATCCAACGGTCGGATCAAAAGTTACGGCCCTTTCAACCGGTACGCTGGTCTAGAGCGCTGAGACCTCCGCCTCACCGAGTTGCGATTCCACATCTACTCTACGGAAAACTGGTTGCAGAAACTCCTATGAAATTTTGAGGGCGATCGAACTGTCGGATCAAAAGTTACGGCCCTTTCGAATCGGTACGGTGGTCTCGAGCGTAGAGACCTCCGCCCCACCGAGTAGCGATTCCACATCTACTGCAAGGAAAACGGCGTCCGAAACTCCTGTAAAAATTTGAGGGCGATCCAACTGTCGGATCAAAAGTTACGGCCCTTTCGAACCGGTACGGTGGTCTAGAGCGTTGAGACCTCCGCCTCACCGAGTTGCGATTCCACATCTACTCCACGGAAAACAGGTTTCAGAAACTCCTGTGAAATTTTGAGGGCGATCTAACGGTCGGATCAAAAGTTACGGCATTTCGAATCGGAACGGTGGTCTCGAGCGCAGAGACCTCCGCCCCACCGAGTAGCGATTCCACATCTACTGCAAGGAAAACGGCGTCCGGAAACTCCTGTAAAAATTTAAGGGCGATCCAACGTTCGGATCAAAAGTTACGGCCCTTTCGAACCGGTACGCTGGTCTAGAGCGCTGAGACCTCCGCCTCACCGAGTTACGATTCCCTATCTACTCTACGGAAAACAGGTTAAAAAAACTCCTGTAAGAATTTAAGGGCGATCCAACGGTCGGATCAAAAGTTACTGCCCTTTCAAACCGGTACGCTGGTCTAGAGCGCTGAAACCTCCGCCTCACCGAGTAGCGATTCCACATCTACTGAAGGAAAACGGCGTCCAGAAACTCCTGTAAAAATTTAAGGGCGATCCAACGGTCGGATCAAAAGTTACGGCCCTTTCGAAACGGTATGCTGGTCTAGAGTGCTGAGACCTCCGCCTCATCGAGTTACGATTCCCTATCTACTCTACGGAAAACAAGTTACAAAAACTCCTGTAAGAATTTAAGGGCGATCCAACGGTCGGACCAAAAGTTACTGCCCTTTCAAACCGGTACGCTGGTCTAGAGCGCTGAAACCTCCGCCTCACCGAGTAGCGATTCCACATCTACTGAAGGAAAACGGCGTCCAGAAACTCCTGTAAAAATTTAAGGGCGATCCAACGGTCGGATCAAAAGTTACGGCCCTTTCAAACCGGTACGCTGGTCTAGAGCGCTGAAACCTCCGCCCCACCGAGTAGCGATTCCACATCTACTCCAAGGTAAACGGCCTCCGGAATCTCCTGTAAAAATTTGAGGGCGATCCACCGGTCGGATCAAAAGTTACGGCCCTTTCGAACCGGTACGCTGGTCTAGAGCGCTGAGACCTCCGCCTCACCGAGTAGCGATTCCACATCTACTCTACGGAAAACATGTTTCTGGAACTCCTGTAAAAATTTGAGGGCGATCCAACAGTTGGATCAAAAGTTACTGCCCTTTTGAACCGGTACTCTCGTCTTTAGCGAAGAGACCTCCTCCTCACCGAGTAGTGATTCCACATCCACTCCAAGGAAAACAGGTTTCGGAAACTCCTGTAAAAATTTGAGGGCGATCCAACGGTCGGATCAAAAGTTACGACCCTTTGGAACCGGTACTCTCGTCTCTAGCGTAGAGAGCTCCGCCTCACCGAGTAGCGATTCCACATCCACTGCAAGCAAAACGGCGACCGGAAACTCCTGTAAAAATTTAAGGGCGATCCAACGGTCGGATCAAAAGTTACGGCCCTTTCGAATCGGTACCCTGGTCTCGAGCGCACAGTCCTCCGCCTCACCGAGTAGCGATTTCACATCTACTGCAAGGAAAACGGCGTCCAGAAACTCCTGTAAAAATTTGTGGGCGATCCAACAGTCGGATAAAAAATTACGGCCCTTTCGAACCGGTACGCTGGTCTAGAGTGCGGAGACCTCCACCTCACCGAGTAGCGACTCCATATCTACTGCAAGGAAAACGGCGTCCGAAACTCCTGTAAAAATTTGAGGGCGATCCAACCGTCGGATCAAAAGTTACTGCCCTTTCGAACCGGTACGCTGGTCTAGAGCGTTGAGGCCTCCGCCTCACCGAGTAGCGATTCCACATCTACTCTACGGAAAACAGGTTTCTGGAACTCCTGTAAAAATTTGAGGGCGATCCCACGGTCGGATCAAAAATTACGGCCCTTTGGAACCGTTACTCTCGTCTCTAGCGAAAAGACCTCCGCCTCACCAAGTAGCGATTACACATCTACTGTAAGGAAAACGGCGTCCGGAACCTCCTGTAAATATTTGAGGGCGATCCAACGGTCGGATCAAAAGTTACGGCCCTTTCGAACCGGTACGCTGGTCTAGAGCGCTGAAACCTCCGCCTCACCGAGTTGCGATTCCACATCAACTCTACGGAAAACTGGTTTCAGAAACTCCTGTGAAATTTTGAGGGCGATCTAACGGTCGGATCAAAAGTTACGGCCCTTTCAAATCGGTACGGTGGTCTCGATCGCAGAGACCTCCGCCCCACTGAGTAGCGATTCCACATCTACTGCAAGGAAAACGGCGTCCGAAACTCCTGTAAGAATTTGAGGGCGATCCAACTGTCGGATCAAAAGTTACGGCCCTTTCGAACCGGTACGCTGGTCTAGAGCGCTGAGACCTCCGCCTCACCGAGTTGCGATTCCACATCTACTCTACGGAAAACAGGTTTCGGAAACTCCTGTGAAATTTTGAGGGCGATCTAACGGTCGGATCAAAAGTTACGGCAATTCGAATCGGAACGGTGGTCTCGAGCGCAGAGACCTCCGCCCCACCGAGTAGCGATTCCACATCTACTGCAAGGAAAACGGCGTCCGGAAACTCTTGTAAAAATTTGAAGGCGATCCAACAGTCGGATCAAAATTTACGGCCCCTTCGAACCGGTACGCTGGTCTCGAGCGCAGAGACCTCCGCCCCACCGAGTAGCGATTCCACATCTACTCCAATAAAAACGGCGTCCGGAAACTCTTGTAAAAATTTGAGGGCGATCCAACGGTCGGATCAAAAGTTACGGCCCTTTCGAACCGGTACGCTGGTCTAGAGCGCGAAGACCTCCGCCTCACCGAGTAGCGACTCCACATCTACTGCAAGGAAAACGGCGTCCGAAACTCCTGTAAGAATTTGAGGGCGATCCAACTGTCGGATCAAAAGTTACGGCCCTTTCGAACCGGTACGCTGGTCTAGAGCGCTGAGACCTCCGCCTCACCGAGTTGCGATTCCACATCTACTCTACGGAAAACAGGTTTCGGAAACTCCTGTGAAATTTTGAGGGCGATCTAACGGTCGGATCAAAAGTTACGGCAATTCGAATCGGAACGGTGGTCTCGAGCGCAGAGACCTCCGCCCCACCGAGTAGCGATTCCACATCTACTGCAAGGAAAACGGCGTCCGGAAACTCTTGTAAAAATTTGAGGGCGATCCAACAGTCGGATCAAAATTTACGGCCCCTTCGAACCGGTACGCTGGTCTCGAGCGCAGAGACCTCCGCCCCACCGAGTAGCGATTCCACATCTACTCCAAGAAAAACGGCGTCCGGAAACTCTTGTAAAAATTTGAGGGCGATCCAACAGTCGGATCAAAAGTTACGGCCCTTTCGAACCGGTACGCTGGTCTAGAGCGCGAAGACCTCCGCCTCACCGAGTAGCGACTCCACATCTACTGCAAGGAAAACGGCGTCCGAAACTCCTGTAAAAATTTGAGGGCGATCCAACCGTCGGATCAAAAGTTACTGCCCTTTCGAACCGGTACGCTGGTCTAGAGCGCTGAGGCCTCCGCCTCACCGAGTAGCGATTCCACATCTACTCTACGGAAAACAGGTTTCTGGAACTCCTGTAAAAATTTGAGGGCGATCCCACGGTCGGATCAAAAATTACGGCCCTTTGGAACCGTTACTCTCGTCTCTAGCGCTGAGACCTCCGCCCCACCGAGTTGCGATTCCACATCTACTGCATGGAAAACGGCGTCCGGAAACTCTTGTAAAAATTTGAGGGCGATCCAACGGTCGGATCAAAATTTACGGCCCCTTCGAACCGGTACGCTGGTCTCGAGCGCACAGTCCTCCGCCCCACCAAGTAGCGATTCTACATCTACTGTAAGGAAAACGGCGTCCGGAACCTCCTGTAAATATTTGAGGGCGATCCAACGGTCGGATGAAAAGTTACGGCCCTTTCGAACCGGTACGCTGGTCTAGAGCGCGGAGACCTCCGCCTCACCGAGTTGCGATTCCACATCTACTCTACGGAAAACTGGTTTCAGAAACTCCTGTGAAATTTTGAGGGCGATCGAACGGACGGATCAAAAGTTACGGCATTTCGAATCGGTACGGTGGTATCGAGCGCAGAGACCTCCGCCCCACCGAGTAGCGATTCCACATCTACTGCAAGGAAAACGGCGTCCGAAAACTCTTGTAAAAATTTGAGGGCGATCCAACGGCCGGATCAAAAGTTACGGCCCTTTCGAACCGGTACGCTGGTCTAGAGTGCTGAGACCTCCGCTTCACCGAGTTACGATTCCCTATCTACTCTACTGAAAACAGGTTACAAAAACTCCTGTAAGAATTTAAGGGCGATCCAACGGTCGGATCAAAAGTTACTGCCCTTTCAAACCGGTACGCTGGTCTAGAGCGCTGAAACCTCCGCCTCACCGAGTAGCGATTCCACATCTACTGCAGGAAAACGGCGTCCAGAAACTCTTGGAAAAATTTAAGGGCGATCCAACGGTCGGATCAAAAGTTACGGCCCTTTCAAACCGGTACGCTGGTCTAGAGCGCGGAGACCTCCGCATCACCGAGTAGCGATTCCACATCTACTGCAAGGAAAACAGAGTCTGAAACTCCTGTAAAAATTTGAGGGCGATCCAACGGTCGGATCAAAATTTACGGCCACTTCGAACCGGTACGCTGGTCTCGAGCGCCGAGACCTCCGCCCCACCGAGTAGCGATTCCATATCTACTCCAAGGAAAACGGCATCCAGAAACTCCTTTAAAAATTTAAGGCGATCCAACGGTCGGATCAAAAGTTACGGCCCTTTCAAACCGGTACGCTGGTCTAGAGCGCGGAGACCTCCGCATCACCGAGTAGCGATTCCACATCTACTGCAAGGAAAACAGAGTCTGAAACTCCTGTAAAAATTTGAGGGCGATCCAACGGTCGGATCAAAATTTACGGCCACTTCGAACCGGTACGCTGGTCTCGAGCGCCGAGACCTCCGCCCCACCGAGTAGCGATTCCATATCTACTCCAAGGAAAACGGCATCCAGAAACTCCTTTAAAAATTTAAGGCGATCCAACGGTCGGATCAAAAGTTACGGCCCTTTCAAACCGGTACGCTGGTCTAGAGCGCTGAAACCTCCGCCCCACCGAGTAGCGATTCCACATCTACTCCAAGGTAAACGGCCTCCGGAATCTCCTGTAAAAATTTGAGGGCGATCCACCGGTCGGATCAAAAGTTACGGCCCTTTCGAACCGGTACGCTGGTCTAGAGCGCTGAGACCTCCGCCTCACCGAGTAGCGATTCCACATCTACTCTACGGAAAACATGTTTCTGGAACTCCTGTAAAAATTTGAGGGCGATCCAACAGTTGGATCAAAAGTTACTGCCCTTTTGAACCGGTACTCTCGTCTTTAGCGAAGAGACCTCCTCCTCACCGAGTAGTGATTCCACATCCACTCCAAGGAAAACAGGTTTCGGAAACTCCTGTAAAAATTTGAGGGCGATCCAACGGTCGGATCAAAAGTTACGACCCTTTGGAACCGGTACTCTCGTCTCTAGCGTAGAGAGCTCCGCCTCACCGAGTAGCGATTCCACATCCACTGCAAGCAAAACGGCGACCGGAAACTCCTGTAAAAATTTAAGGGCGATCCAACGGTCGGATCAAAAGTTACGGCCCTTTCGAACCGGTACGCTGGTCTAGAGCGCGGAGACCTCTGCCTCACCGAGTAGCGACTCCACATCTACTGCAAGGAAAACGGCGTCCGAAACTCCTGTAAAAATTTGATGGCGATCCAACCGTCGGATCAAAAGTTACTGCCCTTTCGAACCGGTACGCTAGTCTAGAGCGCTGAGGCCTCCGCCTCACCGAGTAGCGATTCCACATTTACTCTACGGAAAACAGGTTTCTGGAACTCCTGTAAAATTTTGAGGGCGATCCCACGGTCGGATCAAAAATTACGGCCCTTTGGAACCGTTACTCTCGTCTCTAGCGAAAAGACCTCCGCCTCACCAAGTAGCGATTCCATATCTACTGCATGGAAAACGGCGTCCGGAAACTCCTGTAAAAATTTAAGGGCGATCCAACGGTCGGATCAAACGTTACGGCCCTTTCGAACCAGTACGCTGGTCTCGAGCGCACAGTCCACCGCCACACCAAGTAGCGATTACACATCTACTGTAAGGAAAACGGCGTCTGGAACCTCCTGTAAATATTTGAGGGCGATCCAACGGTCGGATAAAAAGTTACGGCCCTTTCGAACCGGTACGCTGGTCTAGAGCGCTGAGACCTCCGCCTCACCGAGTTGCGATTCCACATCTACTCTACAGAAAACTGGTTTCAGAAACTCCTGTGAAATTTTGAGGGCGATGTAACGGTCGGATCAAAAGTTACGGCCTTTTCGAAGCGGTACGGTGGTCTCGAGCGCAGAGACCTCCGCCCCACCAAGTAGCGATTCCACATCTACTGCAAGGAAAACGGCGTCCGAAACTCCTGTAAAAATTTGAGGGCGATCCAACTGTCGGGTCAAAAGTTACGGCCCTTTCGAACTGGTACGCTGGTCTAGAGCGCTAAGACCTACGCCTCACCGAGTTGCGATTCCACATCTACTCTACGGAAAACAGGTTTCAAAAACTCCTGTGAAATTTTGAGGGCGATCTAACGGTCGGATCAAAAGTTACGGCATTTCGAATCGGAACGGTGGTCTCGAGCGCAGAGACCTCCACCCCACCGAGTAGCGATTCCACATCTACTGCAAGGAAAACGGCGTCCGGAAACTCTTGTAAAAATTTGAGGGCGATCCAATGGTCGGATCAAAATTTACGGCCCCTTCGAACCGGTACGCTGGTCTCGAGCGCAGAGACCTCCGCCCCGCCGAGTAGCGATTCCACATTTACTCCAAGAAAAACGGCGTCCGGAAACTCTTGTAAAAATTTGAGGGCGATCCAACCGTCGGATCAAAAGTTACTGCCCTTTCGAACCGGTACGCTGGTCTAGAGCGCTGAGGCCTCCGCCTCACCGAGTAGCGATTCCACATCTACTCTACGGAAAACAGGTTTCTGGAACTCCTGTAAAAATTTGAGGGCGATCCCACGGTCGGATCAAAAATTACGGCCCTTTGGAACCGTTACTCTCGTCTCTAGCGCTGAGACCTCCGCCCCACCGAGTTGCGATTCCACATCTACTACATGGAAAACGGCGTCCGGAAACTCTTGTAAAAATTTGAGGGCGATCCAACGGTCGGATCAAAAGTTACGGCCCTTTCGAACCGGTACGCTGGTCTAGAGCGCGGAGACCTCCGCCCCACCGAGTAGTGATTCCACATCTACTCCTAGGAAAACGGCGTCCGGAAACTCTTGTAAAAATTTGAGGGCGATCCAACCGTCGGATCAAAAGTTACTGCCCTTTCGAACCGGTACGCTGGTCTAGAGCGCTGAGGCCTCCGCCTCACCGAGTAGCGATTCCACATCTACTGCATGAAAAATGGCGTCCGGAAACTCGTGTAAAAATTTGACGGCGATCCAACGATCGCATCAAAATTTACGGCCCCTTCGAACCGGTACGCTGGTCTCGAGCGCAGAGACCTCCGCCCCGCCGAGTAGCGATTCCACATTTACTCCAAGAAAAACGGCGTCCGGAAACTCTTGTAAAAATTTGAGGGCGATCCAACGGTCGGATCAAAATTTACGGCCTTTCGAACTGGTACGCTGGTCTAGAGCGCGGAGACCTCCGCCTCACCGAGTAGCGATTCCATATCTACTGCATGGAAAACGGCGTCCTGAAACTCCTGTAAATATTTGAGGGCGATCCAACGGTCGGATCAAAAGTTACAGCCCCTTCGAACTGGTACGCTGGTCTTGAGCGCAGAGACCTCCGCCCCACCGAGTAGCGATTCCACATCTACTGCATGGAAAACGACGTCCGGAAACTCGTGTAAAAATTTGAGGGCGATCCAACGATCGAATCAAAAGTTACGGCCCTTTCGAACCGGTACGCTGTTCTACAGCGCTGAGACCTCCGCCTCACCGAGTAGCGATTCCACATCTACTCTACGGAAAACAGGTTTCTGGAACTCCTGTAAAAATTTGATGGTGATCCAACGGTCGAATCAAAAGTTACGACCCTTTTGAACCGGTACTCTCGTCTCTAGCGAAGAGACCTCCGCCTCATCGAATAGCGATTCCACATCTACTGCATGGAAAACGGCGTCCGGAAACTCCTGTAAAAATTTAAGGGCGATCCAACGGTCGGATCAAACGTTACGGCCCTTTCGAACCGGTAAGCTGGTCTCGAGCGCACAGTCCACCGCCACACCAAGTAGCGATTACACATCTACTGTAAGGAAAACGGCGTCCGGAACCTCCTGTAAAAATTTCAGGGCGATCCAACATTCGGATCAAAAGTTACGGCCCTTTCGAACCGGTACGCTGGTCTAGAGCGCGGAGACCTCCGCCCCACCGAGTAGCGATTCCACATCTACTGCATGAAAAATGGCGTCCGGAAACTCGTGTAAAAATTTGACGGCGATCCAACGATCGCATCAAAAGTTACGGCCCTTTCGAACCGGTACGCTGGTGTAGAGCGCTGAGACCTCCGCCTCACCGAGTTGCGATTCCAAATCTACTCTACGGAAAACAGTTTTCAGAAACTCCTGTGAAATTTTGAGGGCGATCTAACGGCCGGATCAAAAGTTACGGCCCTTTCGAATCGGTACAGTGGTCTCGAGCGCAGAGACCTCGGCCCCACCGAGTAGCGATTCCACATCTACTGCAAGGAAAACAGCGTCCAGAAACTCTTGTAAAAATTTGAGGGCGATCCAACGGTCGGATCAAAATTTACGGCCCCTTCGAACCGGTACGCTGGTCTCGAGCGCAGAGACCTCCGCCCCACCGAGTAGCGATTCCACATCTACTGCAAGGAAAACGGCGTCCGGAAACTCTTGTAAAAATTTGAGGGCGATCCAATGGTCGGATCAAAATTTACGGCCCCTTCGAACCGGTACGCTGGTCTCGAGCGCAGAGACCTCCGCCCCACCGAGAAGCGATTCCACATCTACTCCAAGGAAAACGGCGTCCGGAAACTCTTGTAAAAATTTGAGGGCGATCCAACGGTCGGATCAAAATTTACGGCCCCTTCGAACCGGTACGCTGGTCTCGAGCGCAGAGACCTCCGCCCCACCGAGTAGCGATTCCACATCTACTCCAAGAAAAGCGGCGTCCAGAAACTCCTGTAAAAATTTGAGGGCGATCCAACGGTTGGATCAAAACTTACTGCCCTTTTGAACCGGTACTCTCGTCATTAGCGAAGAGACCTCCTTCTCACCGAGCAGTGATTCCACATCCTCTCCAAGGAAGACAGGTTTCGGAAACTCCTGTAAAAATTTGAGGGCGATCCAACGGTCGGATCAAAAGTTACGGCCCTTTCGAACCGGTACGCTGGTCTCGAGCGCACAGTCCTCCGCCTCACCGAGTAGCGATTCCACATCTACTGCAAGGAAAACGGCGTCCGAAACTCCTGTAAAAATTTGATGGCGATCCAACTGTTGGATCAAAAGTTACGGCCCTTTCGAACCGGTACGCTGGTCTAGAGCGCTGAGACCTCCGCCTCACCGAGTTGCGATTCCACATCTACTCTACGGAAAATAGCTTTCAGAAACTCCTGTGAAATTTTGAGGGCGATCCAACCGTCGGATCAAAAGTTACTGCACTTTCGAACCGGTACGCTGGTCTAGAGCGCTGAGGCCTCCGCCTCACCGAGTAGCGATTCCACATCTACTGCATGGAAAACGGCGTCCGGAAACTCCTGTAAAAATTTAAGGGCGATCCACCGGTCGGATCAAACGTTACGGCCCCTTCGAACCGGTACGCTGGTCTAGAGCACTGAGACCTCCGCCTCACCGAGTTGCGATTCCACATCTATTGCAAGGGAAACGTTGTCCGAAACTCCTGTAAAAATTTGAGGGCGATCCACCGGTCGGATCAAACGTTACGGCCCCTTCGAACCGGTACGCTGGTCTAGAGCACTGAGACCTCCGCCTCACCGAGTTGCGATTCCACATCTATTGCAAGGGAAACGTTGTCTGAAA
>Ga0325414_1004619_pt1 | contig 14447 bp, 13 predicted proteins | sample PopdelMetagenome_8_FD_206183 | JGI IMG/M metagenome (GOLD analysis project Ga0325414, IMG submission 206183) | Populus deltoides microbial communities from Bellville, Georgia, United States - Leaf-PdKOR-R3 | ecosystem: Host-associated > Plants > Phyllosphere > Phylloplane/Leaf | place: USA...
ATATATCTATGGTATTTTATATTGCAGTAATTATATATGATTCAGTAATTATCTCCTTGACATATTGCTTCTTTAATATTAGCCCTGATGCTCTATGTTGTCGCCACATGTAAACCCTTATTTTTTTATTTTTTTATTTTTAAAAATTATTAAAACATGGGTCAAAAATTGGGTAGCAACAAAACTGAAAATGAGAGAAATGTGAAAATGGTCGCTTAAAAAACCATTATTTGGCAGTTGTTGACAAAGCACACCTAAGAGCAATGACCAGTACAAGGGGGAAACATTATGTTTAAAAGGAAAAATCGATCCCTTTTAGAAAAAGAGATGAACATTTCCTATGACAAGACAAGGGGGCATCTTGGTTTATAAAAGGCAGCTTGATCCTTTCAGCAAGTGACAACGAATATTTTTAAATGTGAGACGGGGATTAATGAATGATCCTCTCAAATTATTGGATAAGATGAAAAATCTTTAGCAAGCAAGCGGGTCACGATAGGCACCTTAAAGGCTAAGCTGTGTAAACAAATTGGAGAAGAGACTTACATGGGCCAACTCGAGTAAGCTAGAAGTCAAACGACAAAGATTACCCAAATCAGAGATAGCAAGTCGTCATCAATCAAGCAAACAAGAAGATTAAGAAGAAATGGGGGCCTATATTTCAAATCAGGTAACAATGTATGCATATCATCTAAACTTTGAGACATTGGACAATGAGTTTTGCAAACTCCACAAGAGACATCCTAATTTTTGACAAAGAAAAATATGAAATGAATAAAAATTAAGGTTTGGATCAAGACAACACAAATGGGAAGCTTTGAGGGGTTAATCATGTTGGTTTATGACTTTGGAAGTTAATTTGGAAGGAAATTGAAATAATTAACTAGTATGGGGTTTCAATTAAACTTTGATTGGGTTTAATTAATGATATCGGGAGTTTGATTGAAGAACAGATAAGTTTAAAGACTTAATTAGGCTTATAATTAGTTTAATTATTGAAATCAGGTGCATAATTGAATAAATATTAAATTTTTGAGTTAATTAAGGGCAAAATTACAAGTGATTAAGGGCCAAGGACCATTTTGTAAAAGACGCCGAAATTCTGTCCAGGGGCCCGATTAAAAAGTGTTGAAACTCGAAGGACCAAATGGATAGATTACCACTTCCAGTCCGAAACGAAGCCGTTTGTCATTTCCATTCTTCGTCTTCTTCCCTATGAAAATAGAGGAGGCTCCCTGTGACCACGCAACAGTGCAGAACACCACCAGATAGACCCTTACCTGAAATTTGATGGTGTTGTCCTAATTAAAATTAAAATTAAAGAACTGAGTAGAGTAGTGTAGTTTGAAACTGATATTATTATTTTTTCTAAACAAAATTAATTAACTTATTGAAAGTAATTAAATCTTTATCATAGTATTTTTTGCCATTATTATATTGACTAGATAAATCAATTTTTAACATTTTGTTGGCATAATAAACTAACTAAATTACTTTTATGTTTTTTTAAACTTAGTATTCATGAGCTATAAAATCAAAATTTAAACATATTTAAAATAATTAAAATATCTTTAAAATCAAAATTTCTTTAGCTTGTATTAATGAGTATTTTCATCTTTTCATTCTAATTTTCTTATTACAATCAAGCTCACTTAAAAGCTATTCAGTAATTTAATAAACATAAATATTATTAATAAATGTTGATGGCGCGACATGCTTTTCGGGTGGCGCATGAGGAGTCACTAGACAGCCAAACTTTGACTTTCGAGGCGTCATTTGATTCGTCATGGTGCCCTCTCAATCACCAGATAACACATGTGGTCAATGGACCTTCGGTGTGGCCCTAATGACCTTTGGTTTTCTTTTTCTTTTTCTTTCTCCTTTTTTATTTTCATGTTTGACCCTATAAATCTTAAAATCAGCATTTCAATTTGTTTTTTTTTTCTTTTGATTTGGTCCATGTTCTCTTGATTATTTTTTTTATATGAAATCATTTATAAAATTGGATTTAAGTTTGCTTGTTTTTTTTTTCCTTTTCAAAGGTAATGTTTTTTTTTTTTGCGGTATCATTCTTAAACATTATTTAATTGAATATCTCATTCTATTATCTTTTTATTATTTTCTTTGTATAAGACTTTTCACTAATTTTGAAAATTACCTAATTTTTCATTGTTATTTTATTTTATTTTTCATTCTTTGTTGAATTTATTCTTTTTCAATTAACTTTTTTTAATTAATTGAAATTATCTAATTAGATATAAACACTAGATGCTCACTTCATTACATTTTGTTTGGTTTGCTTTCAGGGTAGTTACTTTAGCGGAGCATGCAACTTTTTTTGATGTTGTAGACTCGCAGTGTGACCTTTTACAACGACGTTAAAAACCGTCACGGTGTGATATTTTTGGTGGTGGAGCAGTGTTAACGACAAAGCGACAATGAGTCTCCAATGAGCTTTTTTCTTCTTCTCCAGATTATGCTATTGGGAGCTCATTTTTATATTTAATTGTTGCTACTTTTTTATTCCTTTATTTATTGTTGATGCTTTTTTCATCATATTATTAAATTAAATAAGCTAATTGAAGCTAGTTATGTCAATGAATCAAGTGTATGATTTGTCTTGCATCTTAAAAAATGTTGGTGTCGCCTAAACATCATTTCTTTAGGTTTGAAAAAATTGATCCGGCCCTACGACGTAACATCACCTATCTAGTCACTACAATACTAAGAGAACTAAAAATTGAAAAGTTGAGAAAAAAAATCGATGCTAGAATACATGCAATGTGAAGTATGTGAATTCATTTAAATTTGTGTTATTAAGTTAGATATAAAGATTTATATAATTTGTACAAAAATAAATCTTGGACTTGTTGATTGATTTTTTTCATTTAATTTTTCATGCTTGTTAATGATCTTCATATAAACTTGTTTAAACTTGTTCTCAATATTTGAGAATAATTGAATAGCTTACGATGTAGGCCAACCTTTCCTATTTATTTATATGTAGCATAACACGACAGTAACAGTAGGGATTACAACATTGAAATAATCTTACATTAATTTCCTATTCAGATATATACATGCTATACATTCTATAATATGCCCCTTCAAACTAAGGGTGAAGGATCGACCCGAAGCTTGAATCGAAAAGCAGTAAAGGACGCAACAGAAAGCGGTTTGGTGAAGACATCGGAAAGTTGATCCTGAAAGGGGATAAAACAAATCTGAATCTCTTTCTTTGCAACTTGGTCGTGAACAAAGTGATAATCTACCTCAACATACTTAGTACAAGCATGGAAAATTGGATTCGCGGAGAGATAGGTGGCGCTAAGGTTATCACACCAAATGGTAAGAGTCGAGATGGAGGGAACCTACAGATCTGTTAACAAATATTGAAGCCAAATGACCTTAGCAGTAACATCTACTAAGGCTTTATACTCAGTTTCAGTAGAGGAGCGAGCAACTATGCATTGCTTGCTGGATTTTCATGAAATTGATGTCTAACCAAAAAAGAGAAGGTAGCCACTCGTAGACTTGCGATCATCAATACTACCAGCCAATCTGCACCTGTAAAACCATGAAGAGCAAAAGAGGAACCGTGAGTTATATGGAAACCGTAAGATGTCGTACCTTTAAGGTAACGTAAAATACGCTTAACAACGATCGAATGAGAGTTTGTAGGAGCATGTATAAATTTACAGAATCTGTTAATAGTAAAATATATATTTGGGTGGGTGAAGGTAAGATACTGAAGAGCACCCATGATTTGAAGAAAACTTGTAGGATTAGAGAATGAAGTATCCAGCAATATAGTAACTTTCGAAGGAGAGACTAGAGTGTCAACGGGTTTGCAAGAAGTCATACCAACTTGAGTGAGGATGTCAATAATATATTTGTGTTGACAAAGCATCAAACCCATACATGTAGACTGAACTTCAATACCCAGAAAGTAGTGAACTGCGCCCAAGTCACAAAACTTTAAATCAAAGCTTAGTAACTGTAGGAGGCGATAGAGCATAGCAGAGTTGCTACCCGTAAGTAGGATATCATCAACGTACACCAGAAGATAAAAGATATTAGTGTCATCAGAGATGGAAGAGTAGAGTCAACAAAACCTGGAGGTTGTTTCATGTAGACCTTATCAGTAAGAACGCCATTGAGAAAGACATTATGAATATCAAGTTGATGAATCTTTTAATTGCACGAAACCGCAATGGAGAAGACAATCAGATGATGGCTTGCTTAATAACTGGGCTGAAGGTTTCAAAATAATCAATGCCGTCCTGTTGGGTAAAACCTATAGCAACGAGGTGTGCTTTATAATGCTCAATACTGCCATCAGCACGACACTTGATCTGATACACCTATCTGCTACCAACAATGTTCATCAAAGGATGAAAGGGAACTAAAGATCAAATGTGATTAGAGTGCAAAGCCTTGATCTCATCACACATAGCATTATGCCAAACGACATACTTGTCAGCATCAGAGAAAGCAAGAGGTTCTGAAGAGGGAGAGTGTAGTACCCGGGGGGACGCAGTAACAGGGGCAGCGGAAGCAGCCAGATTGGCTGTCTTCAGCTGCCGCGATCGAAGAACCATATGGTGTTTGCTGGTCAAGGGCGGCGGCACAGAAGAAGAAGATGGCCATAAGATGTCCTGCTGCAGCAGATAGGAGGAGAAATCAACCACAAGATCTAGGCCAGCCGAAAGGGTTAAAGGAGTATCTGCCATAAGTAGAGGACTGGCGGTAGAAACAAGTCTGTCAACAGAGGCAGAGTCGGTAGCAGCTTGGACACTAGCCAAATGAGGAGGAGCAGAGGAAGAACTAGAGGTTGTCCCAACACCAGCTGTGGGTTCACGCTGAAAGGTGGGGGTGACTGATTTGCAAGTTGTATCTGCAGCAGAATGGTTAGATAAACATGTATGTGATGATGGGTAAGAGAAGGGTGAATGTTGTGGTGGGTGGGCTGTTTGTGGTGGGAGGGCTGTATGGGTGGGGAACAACGGTGAATGGAGTAGATTTGGGAGGACAGTAGTGGCAGTTTGGGTGGGGGGAATGGAGGAAACCTTTGCAATCTGTTCATAATTATCAAATGGAAACACCTGTTCATGAAAACGGACATGACAAGATATATAAATGTGTTAAGATGCAATGTTAAAACACCGATAACCAAGGTGCGAGGAGCTGTAACCAAGAAACACACATGGAGAGGAACGAAAAATCCAATTTATGATTGTTGTAGGGACGTAAAAAAAGAAAACAGAGACACCCAAAAGTATGTAAAAAATGATAATCAAGAGATCGTAGAAACAAACAATCAAACAAAGATCTATTTGCAAGAACAAGAATAGGCGTACGATTTATAAGATAAATCGAGGTTTCAAAAGTACAATTCCAAAATCAGAATGGTGCTTTGCATTGCCCTAGAAGAGTAAGTCCTGTTTCCACAATATGCCTATGACGATGTTCTACTATTCCATTTTGTTCATGAGTGTAAGGACAAATCAGACGATGTTGAATACCAATAGTCTTAAAGAAAGTGGACAGTTTACGGTATTCACCGCCCTAATAAGTTTGAACATATTTTATTTTTAATGAAAATTTACACTTAACGAGAGTCTAGAATTGGGGAAAGATAGAATAAACATTAGACTTGGCAACAATAGGATAATACCATATATATTTTGTGTATGCATCAACAAAGGTAACAAAATAAAGATAGCCATCCGAAGAGAAAAGAGGAGCAGGACCCCATACATCACTAAAAATTAATTCAAGTGGAACCTCCTTTGGTCCTAAAGACAAACACGATGATTTTCCTAATGGACAACTTTGACATTGACGATTAAGACGTTTGTTGTTACAAATAATCTTATTTTTTAAGACTAACAATTGAAAAATACGAGAGGTAGGATGACCTAGTTGACGATGCCATAAATTGGCAGAAGCAAAAATGCAGGGACGCCAATAGGCTTGAGGAACTGACGTGACGGAAGACCTAGACAAAGTATAAAGACCATCTTGACTCTAACTTGAGAGAAGGACTTCATTGGTGTTGAGATCCTTGATATAAAATACAAAAGGGACCTAGACAAAGCATAAAGACCATCTTGACTTTGACTTGAGAGAAGGACTTGATTGGTGTTGAGATCCTTGACATAAAATACAAAAGGGTGAAATTCAAAATAAATATTGTTATCAAGACAAAATTTCTGAACAGAAAGCAAATGTTTCCTGATTGCAGGAACATGAAGAACACTAGACAAAGTGAAAGAACGATGAGGTGTATATATTTTTGTATGACCGATATGATATATGGGGAGTCCCTTACCATCATCAACATGCAAATTATCATTACTGAGATATGGTTTTGAGGCAGCCAAACATGCAAGGTCAGGTGTAACGTGTTGATTTTCACCTGTGTCCGGAAACCAATTGGTAGTACCTGTTGAGGAAATATTAAGCAGCGCCAGATTTGCACTAGGTTGTTGTCCATAGCCTCGATGCTGGAGTTGAGGGTAGTGAGGGATTGTATGGCTGAATGTTTGGCACAATTGGCAGCGTGGATTTTACCCCCTACAGCGCTGCCAGTTGCCCTGCCAGCCATCACTATTGGAGGAGCTAGGGAGGCTGCAGAAATTAGGTATGGATGCAACAGACCTGTGCCCTTTGTTGTTGAACTGGTTGGGACGCCATCCTCCATGGAAACGGCCTCTGTTGCGGCCAAAATTTCCAAGAGACTGGCAGTAAGAAAAAAAGACTTAAGGAGGGGTGTTGGGCGTGGGCATCAGAGGTGTATTGATGACAGCAGACCCCATGGATGAAAGGGATGTTTTGTGAAGGAATTTATGTGTTAAAAGATGACTATGAAGATTAGCATACAAGAGAGGTTTTGCTTTGGTCACAAGACTTGTTACCAAGTCCTTAAACTCTCCTTGAAGGCCACAAAACATATATAAGTTGAAATCCTCCAGCAATACCAGCCGACCACCAGCAGCTAATTCATTAAATAAGACTTTAGACTTTTGCATACACTGAGTTACTGACTTATCACCTTGTCGAAGATCTTGAAGGGAGCCATGAAGTTGTATAATACGTGAATTGCTTGTGGAAGCTGGAGTTTGCTCAAGTGTGCGCCAAACAGAACTTGATGTTTGGCAGTCAACAACAAGATGGAGAACTTCCATGGATAACAAGAAAGCAGAGCACTTAGAATGAGTTGGTCTTGTTGTTTCCAACGAAGAAAGAACTAATTTACTTGAAGAGAGGTACCATCGGAAGCAAGAAACATGTGGAGAGAGACAAGAGTTTGAACCATCAAAAAAGTTGAAAACTCCTTGGCCTAGGAGATACGACTTCATCTGCATTCTGCAATATAAGTAATTGGTGTTTGTTAACCTGAGAGAGATGACGTGGTGAGTGTAGGAGAGGGAGACAATGCTGGCGGCAAAATCTGCAGTAGCAGCAGCAGAAGAAGGTTGTAGCAGAAGAGAATTGGTTAGGTTGAAGAGGGCGTGGCCACCATCTGAACAAAGGCGTTGGAGGAGGTAAGGGTTGCGGCCGAAAAGGAAGCCGACATCGCCGGTGCTGCAGAGAGGGAGGCAACTTGCGATTGGGATGAGAAGTCCATAGTAGAGAGAAGAGAAAGTGTTTTAATTTGTTTAGGGCTCTGATATCAAGTTGAGAATAATAGAATGGCCTAAGTTGTACCTTAGCCAACCTTTCCTATTTATATATATGTGGCAGAACACGACAGTAACTGTAGGGATTACAACATTGGAATAATCTTACATTAGTTTCATATTCAGTTATATACATGCTATACATTTTACAATATCAATCAAGCAAATTATTAGTCTAATTTCATTTAATTATTATCATAAAAATACATAAAATATTAATATGTGACCCAAAAGTCAACACACTATTCATATATACAATGAAAATCTTATTTTTTATTTTCATTTTTTAATTCTACCTTCCAAATCCTTTTCTTCTAATTTCATCCTTAGAATTTTATTGATCTCGAACTGGTCATAATTTATTTTCTATGAGATTATTGAATTCTTAAATTAACATTATGAAATTTGGTTGATGTTTAGTTTTTGCAAGTGTCTATTTTTGTTATCATATCATTAAATAAAAAAACTATTTTAAAAGACAAAAATCTTAAATCCATTAGATTTTATGATCCGGGTTGCAGGTTTTGCACGTTAAGCTACGAAACTTGAGTTGATTAAATATGTTGTGTCTCAATAGTAAAAAAAAAAATGTCATCTTGATTTTTTTTTGTAAAGTCAAACCATGTTTTTAATAGTCATTTGATTTGCTTTTGGATACACCAAGTCAACTAGGTCACATAGAGTTAACTCCCATGCCGGTTAATTTTAAACCTGGGTTAGACAAGGAGTTGAGATGAAAGGTTTTAAGATAGCCCACTAGGTTGAGTTTAAGAACAATACCAAATAGTTTTTTTTTAATTCCATTCATTTTTTTTTCCTTTCTATTGAACCTTTTTGGATTTTGTTATCAATTTTGTCCTTTAATATTTGGTTGATTTTGAATTGGTATTTATAATTTGTTTTAATTTGTTTTTTATAAGGTTATCTTAGTCGTAAACAAATGTCTCGGTATTTGGCAAATGTTCATATATTATTAAGTAAAAAGTAATTTTAAAAAATAAAGTTGTTAAATTGAACAGAGTCCATGATCCGAGTGGCAGGTTTAATAGGTTAAGTTATGAAATCTGGGTCGATCTAATATGTTGTTGTCTCGATATTAAGAAAAAAGTCTTATTTTATTTTTGTTAAGTCAAACCATACTTTTTACCGGTTATTTATAATTGTTACTAGACTTGTCAAATTAACTAAGTTATATTAAGACAACTCTTATATAATTTAATTTAAAACACTTGCTTGGTAAGAAATTGAGTGCAATTCTTCAATTATTCAGAAGGGTTGATCCATTACAAAATTGAGAATGGCTCAATGACTCGATACGGGATTTGATCCAATTGAGAAAGGAATGGTCTGATATGAATTGATCAAAAACAATTTTATCTTAGATAAGATTTAATTGAGTCCATAAACATCTGATTTTAAACTTTTCTTTCTCAAATTGAATTTTTCTTGTCAACAGGGTTCTCACCAGCTAAAAATATACTGTCAAATTTCAACATTTTGCAGTTTTGAACCTCCTCAACCAATTTTGGCCTTTTTTTTGCATTTCAATATCCTTTTCTCGCTCCTATTATTTTTTAGATTTCTTTCAAATATATATATTTTTTTGATATATTTTTTTGTATTTTCTCCTTTTTTTTAGGAATCCAAAAATGGGTAACAAGTATTATCACATACCATCAAATATCCAGCCATGAATTTGCTCTTTACAAAAGCAACATTGCTCCAATAACTGGAATGGAAATCAAGTTTTCGCACAACAAAGAAAAAAAAGATTTACCATGCAGTACCATAAACAACTAATGCGTTCGAGTTGGGAATTTTTCTTGACTCTTGATAGAACAAAAACAAGCAGCTCAACTCCAGAGAAACTTTCCCACGAAGTCTCAGCTAGTTCATCTTCGGCGGTTTGTCCTGCTGAAATTAAATTTGTTTTATGGTCATGAACTTGCAATAACAGGTAAAAACTCTGCAGTGTGTTGTGGAGGAATGCTCTCAGAAAGTTGATCATGACTGATGCAGTTATATGCTCCTTCAGAAGAGGACTTGTCATCTTCTCTACCAGCTTGCTTCCTGCGTGTGACCAAATTGTCAGAATGCCAGTGATTAGTAACAGATGTAATCTATATGAACTGCTTGGAATGAAAATCTGAACACATGAATTCCAAAATGTCAACAAATACACATGTGAACCCTCTTCTGTCAAAATTATAGAACCTATCAAGGGAAAAAAAGCAGCAACTTATAAATACAGCTATCAAAATCATTTAAAGCCTTGCATACAAGCAACACCCTAATTGTTCTAACACAGGGGAGCCTACATAATGTTCCCTCAAAGAAGCTACATGATAACATGCATCTGCCTAACAATGCGAAGACCTGATGGTGTTCTTGAAGCACAAGAACTTCAAGTGGGAATTGCTCCTTCCTAAATTAGCAACTTAAGTGGAATTCAAGATCATGAAACATATATCACAGGAAACCATCTAAAGCAATACCACATTACCTTGACATCTTCACCTGTTCTCCTTTTCCTACATCCTTCAGCGAAACAAAGGATGGTTTGTATGCAATTGCATAATTGTTTCCCTGAGTCTGCCATATTCTAATAACTTCCATGAATTTCCTTCTTGTGTCATAACAAACGACAAATTCACGATATTGCATCATCAAGATTAATCCATTGTTCAAGAAAATTAAGGGATCATAAAGCTTGGCAAAACCTAGGTTCTTGACGCTAAATTGTTTGGTCCAAGACTCCTTGTTCCCATACTCCTTCATAATCCATATTTCATATTGAGGATCAGAATAGGTGTGGAAGAAAGACACGCCCAGGCAACCTTCAAATGCTGTCAAAGTGATATCGCCCTCATCATAGCGAGGCGGCAAGGACAATTGGCTAAATTGCTCATTCTCAAAGTTAAAAGAACCTATACTATTCACATAATCGTCTTCATCACGAAGTTCCCAATGGATTGATCCGCACACAAAACTATCGACAATGAACATACGAAGATTAAGAAGAGCTTTTTGAATACTTCTCCATTTCCCTGTACCAATCGTGTATATTTCAGCTTCAGGTTGTTAATAAGACCCTGTCTTCGAACAAAAAGTGTGTAACACTTTGTATTCTTTAGTAATGGCACAGTATCCCAAAGCGAAATTACTCAGATGCCTTGTTTCTTGACCAGCAGCGGGTGGAATGGAGATATACTCCCCCAAAATTGGATTGCACAAATAAATGTCATCATGGGAGCCGTCTTGGAAGGTTTGAGAAATGCAAAGAAGCCCATTACAAGAGTTTTGAATCAAGAAATCATTATAGGGTAAGTTGATTCCGGGAACAAACTTGATTTCTTCAACAACACGGAAGCGCAAACCAAGAGGCTTCCCAGTTATTTGGACAAGCTGGAGGTTTCTTGATTCAGGATTGTTGGATATGGTTTTCAATAGCAAGCTGGTGGGTGATCTTTCAAGATGGAGTTTGGCAAAGAAAGAATCTGAGATGAAGTGAAGCCAAGTCTTGCAAACACACCGGCAATTCAAGATGGTCTTGATGGGCAATCTTGATAGTATGTCCATTATCAAACAGGATGGAAGCTTATTCATTAGACATTCACTGCTTGCAATGACAATAGGAATTTGAGAACTTGATGCACTTTTTCTTGGATTATCATCCATGGAGAGGGTGGTTTCTTGGTTTTCTTCAGACTGGTTTGCTTCAAGAAATTGAGAATTGGAGGCGACAATATATACTTGAGGATTGGGAATGACTTCTTTCAGGGGTTTTAAGTGGCTCATGCAACCTTTTTCTTCAAATGAACTTGGTCAATCTTGGGCTTTAATAGCAATTTTCCTCAGGCATTACGAGGATGAGGGATATATATCACTAGACCCTTACCTGAAATCTGATGGGTGCTGTCCTAATTTTTGCTTTATTAAAATTAAAATTAAAGAACAGATCCTAGAGTAGAGTAGTGTAGTTTGAAACTGATGTTATTATTTTTTTCTAGACAAAATTAATTAACTTGTTATTGAAAGTAATAAAATATTTATCAAGAGCTGTATTTATTTGCAATTATTATGTTGTCAATGGACCTTCGTTATGGCGCCAATGACCTTTTATTTTTTTTTTTCCTTTAATTTTCATGTTTGACCATATAAATCTTAATATCAACTTTTCAATTTGTTTTTTTCTTTTGATTTGGTGCATGTTCTCTTGATTATTTTCTTATATGAAATCATTTATAAAATTGGATTTTTTTTATTGCATCCTTTGATTTTCCCATATGTTAGATTTTGTCCATATTCTCTTGATTGCTATTTGTTTTATTTGAGATCTTTTTTAAAATTCATTTTTTATGATTTCATTCTTTTTTTGGTTTTTTTCCTATTAGATTTGATTTCTATTCTTTTGATTGCTTTTTTTTATTTTGAAAACTTTTTAAATTGATATTTTTTTCGGTTTCATCTTTTAGTATTAAATTGGCTGGGAGTTGAGATTCTTGACTGAGTTTAGGTCTAGGATTTAATGGGTTGTGAGTTTAAGAGATTAATCCAGGTTTAGGAAAACCAAGTTTGCTTGTTTTTTTTCCCTTTTTTAAAGCTCTTTTTTTTCCGGTTTCATTTTTAAGCATTTATTTAATTGAATATGGAGCTCTATTATTTTTTTTATTATTTTCTTTGTATAAGATTTTTCACTAATTTTGAAAATGACATAGGTTTTCCCTGTTTTTTAATTTTATTTTTCATTCTTTGTTGAATTTATCCCTTTTCAAATAACTAGATTTTTCATTCTTTGTTGAATTTATCCCATTTTTAATTAAATAAAATTATCTGATTAGATATAAACACTAGATGCTCACTTCATTATATTTTATTTGGTTTGCTTTCAAGGTATTTACTTTAGCGGAGCATGGAACTTTTTTTAATGTCGCAGACTCGCAGTGTGGCCTTTTACAATGATGTTTAAAACCATCTCGGTGTGATGTTTTTGGTGGTGGAGCAGTGTCAACGACAGAGTGACGGTGGGTCTCCAACAAGATTTTTTCTTCTTCTCTAGATTATGATATTGGGAGCTCATTTTTTATATTTAATTGTTGCTTTTTTATTATTCCTTTATTTATTGTTGATGCTTTTTTTTATCATATTATTAAATTAAACAAGCTAATTGAACCCAATTAAGTCACTGAATCAAGTGTATGATTTCTCTTGCATCTTTAAAAATGTTGGTGTCGCCTAAACATCCTTTCTTTAGGTTTGAAAAAATTGATCTGGCCCCACGACGTAACATAGATCACCTATGTAGTTACTACTATACTAAGAGAACCAAAAATTGAAAAGTTGAGAAAAGAAATTGATGCTATAATACATGCAATGTGAAGTATGTGAATTCATTTAAATTTGTTTTATCAAGTTAGATATAAAGATTTATATAATTTGTACTAAAATAAATCTTGGACTTGTTGATTGATTTTTTTCATTTAATTTTCCATGCTTGTTGATGATCTTCATATAAACATGTTTAAACTTGTTCTCAATAATTGAGAATAAATTTATACTCTTTATCCTTTTTTATTTTATTCTTGTTTATAATGCATATATTCTTGGATATAGATGGGAGATTAAGAGATTAGTCATAGTGATTTGATTTAATTTAATTTCAATTTGATTTTAACTATCCTTTCTCAAGGACGAGCAAGACCTAAGTGTGAGGGTATTTGATGCAACTATATTATTCGATAGTGTCACCCATATTTAACTAGTGTTTTGCCTATATTATATATATAAAATGCCTTGATATTCTTTGTTTTATGTTTTGAAGACACTTTTGGATGACAGATGCAAAAATGAGTAAATTAGAGGTAATTGACAGATTTGACCTTCAATCGATGTTTTCTGTAGAGTGTGAGCTCTAGAGTCGAAATGAAGTGATTCCAATAGCATTAAAAAGCTAACATCCATACCTTTCTTGAAATCTAAGGCAAGAAAATAAAATAAGGAAGAACATGGAAATCGCAGCCTTCAAAGTCAAATCTCGCAATCTGCCAGTGTTGATTTTTGGCCATTCCAACTTGAATATCTGGAGCTATAGAAGTCCAATTGATGCAAACTCAATTGTTTTGGATTTCAGACTCAAAGACCTATCAACTCTCCAAGTTTCATCAAAAAAAGATGTCATATTAGGGAGATATGATTTTTCAAAGATAACAACTAAATTCTGCCAGCAAACAGGTTTGGTGAAGAAACGAGTCCAAATTACGTTCCGAAGCATCAAACCGACATCCAAGTTTTATTTTAGTAATTTAGCTCCTCTAAGTCAAAGCTTAAACATTTCATGCAAGGTTGTTTCTCCTTTTTTAGGAAAATAGTTATTGAAGTATTTAAATGTAAATTGTCTACTTAATGGAGGACTATTTTGTAAAATAGAGACTAGGGTTTCCTAGGATATTAAAAGATTGAGAGAAGAGAAGGGAGGCAGCCATCCAAGAGGAGAAAAACGCCCCCTTCCTCTAAAAAATACAAAATCATGCATTCCTCCTTTTTGATTAGTTGTTCAATAAACATGCAAGACTAAACTCTTTTTCTTGGTTACAAGGACATGGAAACCTTCAGATTTCAAGAACTGTGACATCTAAATTACCTTTTCTTTTCAGTTTATATGATGAATATGTTTGTTCTCCTATGCTTATTTTTCCTATGATTGTTTATTTTAATTGCTAGAGCGGACTCTAAGTTATTATTGTAGACAATCTATTGCTAAGT
>Ga0325414_1004621_pt1 | contig 14445 bp, 6 predicted proteins | sample PopdelMetagenome_8_FD_206183 | JGI IMG/M metagenome (GOLD analysis project Ga0325414, IMG submission 206183) | Populus deltoides microbial communities from Bellville, Georgia, United States - Leaf-PdKOR-R3 | ecosystem: Host-associated > Plants > Phyllosphere > Phylloplane/Leaf | place: USA...
TAACTTAAATCAACCTGAGATTGGAATAAAACTCGAGACCCGGGTTGTGGGATTGAAATAACTTCATAGAAAACAAATCAAAATAATAATTCATAGCAAACTCAATATTAAAAGATAAAATTAAAAAGAAAACTAAAAAATATTCAAAACACTATTTGAATGAACAATGCTTTCCAAGTAAAATCACCATCTTCTTTGATTTTTGTTAATTAATTTAGCTAAAAAGTAGAGAACATTTTCTTTGAATTCTCTTATTTACCTACGCCCTTGTTTAATTAAGCATAGCTCTGTCACGTCTTCGTGGGTGTTTTTGAATTTGGACATGCTAGCAGAAATGTTGCTTTTATTCTAAGAAAGTTCCTATATTTTTGCATAGAGGCATGCAATGAGTACGGAACCAAAAAGATTTAACAACATTAATGCTGTGTTAGTACTTATGAAAAAGGTTGTCGGCGTGACGAGGAGCTGAAAGACGTTCCTTTGAAACAAAGGGTTTGGGATGATGTTTTTTCAATGATTGAGGGTTGCAGGAAATTCCATGTTTCTCTTGTCATTTGCTAGTTCCAGTTAATTTGTATGCCCCCGCTGCATTACGGGATTTTCTGAACATGAAATCAAAAGAAAGTACAAAACATATATTTCTCAAGCTTAAATCAAATTTTTATTACTGAATTTCTTGTTTATCCTAGTAAAAACATGATATTTAATTGGAATCATTATTTTTTAAAAACAAATCATAGTTGCTAAAAAAAACTAAAAAATTATATATCAAAATAGTATATTCATATTTTGTATAAAATTAAAAGTTTAAAAAGTCATAAATACGATAAAATTATGTTCAAAATCTATAAAAGAAATTTAATAAAAAAAGATATGATTTTAATAAAATTTTCATGAGCAATTTAAGATTATTATTATTATCATTTCTAATACATAATAATTTTATGAATAAATTTTTAAAAATAAAATAAAAATTTATAATATCATTTAAAAATTATTTCAAAATTGAAAAGTAAATTAATTAATAAGTTTATTTTTTTAAATTGTCAAAACAAAAGTACAAGAAAAGAAATAGAAAAAAATAGGCTAGGTGTTGGAGGCTCAACCACACGCCTAGCCTTGCAATATTATTTTTATTAAGTGGCGGATAGCGTATTATCTACCTTTTATTTTAAAATGAAATTGAACATAGACAACGTGTTGTTCGCTGCAGCACACGATATGAACAATAGCCAAGCGGCCAGAAACTTAGAAGAAACTTGCCTTTCATTTTTTGAATTAAACAACCCATTATTCAATTGGTAACATCTGAAAAACAACACAAAGAACTCAATAAACTCACATATACCTTAAAGTTTCCTAAAAAAAAAAACCCGAGAACTCAAATTTTTCCAAGTATTTTTTCTTGCAATTCGAATGTCAATAACCACTTTCATCTAGCTCTCCTCATTGAATAGAACAATTAGACATCAAACTTGCTTATTTTTGTAGATGTAATCATGACAACCAATCACCTTTTTTTATTGTAATTTTTTGACGAGTCTCTCTTTTATTCAAGAATCAAAAAATAAATATAATAAACATGTGGATCAAAATAAACAGTACCAAAAATTATCAAACTTATTTTTCTCCGTGTTTTTACGGTAAGTCTTCTTTTTTTTGAATTAGTACTTATACCATAATTGCAATTTCAATTGCATTTAACTAAGCCATTGAAGGATATAATTGAAAGAAAATAAAAGTTTGAAAATGAAAAAAAAAACAGTTGCTTCACTATACCATCTGATTTTCCAATTCTTTTAGATGTTTTAGGTAATTTAGAACAGTAAATCTTAAGTTACCAAACCATTTAGTTTATCTCATCTAGGTTAGGACGTTGTGAAGACCCAAATAATAAAACTATTATTAATTTATTCTGTTTATACAACGATTTTTTTTAGGCTTCATCAAATGCATTTTATCATTAGGTTATAATCTCTATACTTTTTTCTTGCTTACCAGTAGCCAAACCACACCCCCAACAGAGTTTACATGTTCTTTCATTAAAAAAAAAAAAAAAAGCATCTACATGCAAGTTATCGATTTTTTATTGGCTTTATCAAATGCATTTTATCATAGATTGATGCTTAATTTTATAAAAACAAATCCGGTTTTGTTGCTTGCAAAAAATATAAAAATACAAGGAACAAAATTGATTGTGAGGCATAAATGCATATATTTCTTACATTGTTCACGAGTTGTCTTTTATTTAAAAAAATTCCTGAATAGTTTTTCATTTTCATTTTTTATCCCAATAGTTTGAAAATTTTATGTTTTGATCCAAAAATCCATTTTGTTCCTATTTCGATCTCTAAATTTGAGAGGAGAGAGAGAAAGAGAGAGAATCACTAGAAAAATATAAAATAAAGAAAGCGGTGAGATGACAACATTCCATGAATAAATAAAAAAAGCAAATTTGGTGTCAATGTCTTCCTCTTAATGTAAAGAGTGTCATTGAGGTGTCTTCTAGCTTTCAAATTGCTAGAATAAAGTATATTATGATTACGAAAGATTTTCTCAGTTTTATTTTGTGTTTTTAGAAATCAGTCTATTAAGGTTCTAAAAGTGCTTATTAAATGTTTTTAGGTGAAAATAACCTTTTGTATCGAGAAAACCCTAGCCTAATTTTTTGACCACGATCTAAGCAAGGTTAGATTCGGACTTTGACATATAATTTTCTATTGTCTAATTTTACTCATTAAGCATAACTCCTAATTAAACTATTGGATTGAGTTGCAACTTTATCAGAAGATTCCAGAGGTAATTAGCTATATTGAGGTAAACTTTCAAGTCAATTAAAGTTCGGAAAGACCTTGTGATATAGGTCAGAATAAGCTATATAAATTTTGTTAATTTTTTTTTTACTTGTGGACTTTCTATTTGGCAATAATTATTTTTTTATAAGGATGTGGCAGCTTGTTTTGGAAATTTTCCAGTTCTACAAAGATCTTTAAGAGGTTGCAGCATAATTTCCAAGTGTAGCAAGGATTAATTAATGTTTCAAAATCATTTTCTTATAAGGATTCCTTATCCATCCAAGAAACACAATGAAAGAAAGTTTGGTGGTATTTAATGACAGATTAGTTAGCTTATTTTGGGGAGTTTCTTAATCCTATAAGGAAAGTGAAAGGAAGGCAACAAGGGTTTTCATGTCTAAGAAGATTATTTAAAATTACAATTAATTATCCTAGTGTTTATAGGATGAAATTTCATTCATGACATTATTTAAACTAGAAAATTTATCTATCTTAGGTTATTTTGTTTAATTAGGTGCAACAACTTGTGTTATATTTTTTATTATTATTATTTTCTTCATATTTGGGCTTAATTAATACTTAGTTTTCAGCTAAGATCCAAGGCTTGTTTGGATCGGTATTTTGGGCTTACTAGTATAGGTTTTGGAGAAATTTTATAAGTGGATCAATTTAATCTACAAGGATAAATTCATTAGGGTTATTTTCTAAGAGTTAAACTCTTCATAAGCCTAAAATTCAACAGTCATTGAATAATATCATTTTGGATTTTCAGCTTGTGTGTTAGAGTGATTCTTGCATTCTTTGATGTTTGAAAGAACTAAACCAACTTATCAAAGCTTAACTGATTTTGTAGCATTATTTGATTTAATATCAATAATGATTGTACCTTGAGACAAGTTTCATTGTGTCACACTCCTATTAGACTTCTTTTAGCTTTTCAGGATCGGACTTCAATCTTGATTGTGGATTGCGTGATCATGAGGTTCGCATCAACCTCTTTGACGGTTGAAATTTGAAAAAGAAACCACCATGTTATCTACTTTATTAAAAAAAAATGTCATTGGCCCTTTGCGCAAAAAAAAAAGGTTAGGCATGCGAGGCATATATTTTTGGTCCAGGTAGATAACCCTTTTCTAAGATTTCTTTTCCAAGATTGTTTTTATTTTTTTTTATTGAATTGCACTATAAAAAAAAATACTTGACATGTTATTTGAATTATTATTTAATTTTTTTTATGGTTCTTAAATAATATTATAGGCTTTATGGGAATGTTAATAATTTCATTTTCAATTATTATATAGTAAAAAATAAGAAACAGTTGCTCATAAATATTTAATGAAAATAAAATTTCTATTCTTTAGATTTTTTGATGAATTTTTATCGTGATTTTAACACATTTATTAATTTATTTCCTTCAATAACATACAAGATATTTAAACATTATTTTAATATTCTTTAAACTTGCTTTTGAGATCATGAGAGCTTTTTATTTAAAAGAACATTGCTTGTATTAAAACGAAATATGCTTTTGTTAATAACAATAAAGAGATGCACTAATAATGTGTGTTAATAATAAAAAAAAGATATTAATGATAGCTAAAAATAAAGCTGAAAAAATCAAAAGAATGGTATAGATCAATATTTAATCTTGCAAGACGGAAACTTTACCAAAATGTGTTTATAAAATTTATTTATTAAAATTATTTTTTTATTTAATCAAATGATATTAAAAATAAATATACATATTAAATTGATTAAATAAAAAAATATTATGTAACATTGTACATATTATAAATATCATATGAAAATATACAACTTTTATTTTTAAAAATAAAGTTCTTGTATACAAAAGATTAAAAAAAACAATTATAGATGAATCAAAATAATCTTTTAAAAAATTAAATACAAACAACACCATAAAAAAAATCTCTATAAAAAAAAGGTTAAATCAGCAAAAATAAAATAACAGATGAGAGATATTAATTGCAACATAAATTTAAAAATTATTTTAAAATACGATATATCAAAAAAAATATCATTAAAAAAGAAGCAATACTAGAAGAAAAATAATAGCTTAGTTGTCATGACTTAACTCGTTGAACCTATGACTCGGCTTATGAACTTAATCAGATTAAATATTTTTTTCCCTTAAATTTATATTCAGCCTTAAAAAAAGGGTAAAAAAACAGTGCCTCTATTTTTTTTATAAAAAAAAAAGCTAGTGACATGTCGTCTGCCAAGACAAATGATGTGTCGTCTGGAAGACTAGATTCCGGCCACCATAGTGGTGGCAAGAAAATCGAGTAGTTAGTCTTTTGGCTAAAAAAATCAACTTTCAAGTTATTTCAACCCAAAAACACCTCACCAACATCCTTATAGCACTAAAAAACCATTTCATGAACTCCAAATATCCAAAAAATGGTCCAAAAACTTAAAATCAAATCGTTTTGGTTTTTAGTTTCTCGGATCAAATCTAGTTTTTCATGCAACATCAAGGCTCTAAACAACCAGAATGAAACCCGTGGATACTAAGAAAACTCATTTTGGTGGCCAAAAATAAAGTAAACGATGACGTTCTCTCTCATTGTCGGAGTCTAGTAACCTCTCTCTCTTTCATTTCTAACTAGAGATTGAAAAATAACACAAATAAACTTTTATATTGAAATTGATTTTTTTAAAAAAAATAAAGGGATTTAAATTGTATACATTGCGTTATTTTTAAAGATCGAGGATCTAAGTATATTTTTCATGGAATTTCTTGTGCACCACCCATGTTTGATGTCTTTTTTCATTTCGGTCCCCCTTCAACTTCATCATTAACTAAGAATTCAGACGCAATTCACTACAAGATTTCACAGTTTTACCGACGGCAATATTCCGTCGGTATGTGATTAAGATTTTTTCGGTAATTTATTTACCGATGTCCTCACCAACAGATTACATTCGTTGGTGTTTCTTTTGTTGGTAATACCAGAGTCCGTCGCTATATCTGTCAAAAAAATAAAAAAAAAACATTTGCCAATGATTTTACAAACGGAAATTGCGCACCAAAAAAAAATTTTCCCGCTTAAAACATACCGACAGATTTATCTCGTCGATGATAATGTGACATACCAATGGATTCATACTGTCGGTAAAATTATCGGTGAGTGTTTGGAATACCGATCGAAGATATCTGTCTTTACATTCGTCGATCATTGTGGCAGGTACTGTCAAATGCCGATGGATTAAGTCCGTCGGTAAATTTATCAGTGAGTGCATAATACCGACTGAATATATCAGCCCGTAAATTCGTCGGTGACTGTGGCAGCTACTGTCAAATGCCGACGGATATATTTCGTCGGTAAAACCCTCTGTGATTATTTTTAAATATGGTTTTAAAAAATTATTTAGAATACATAATATAAAATTATATAAATTAATGGTAATGAAAACCAATTATGCAAATAAATGTTTTATTAAACATCAAAAACAAAAGAAATAAAGTTAAATAATATTCATTACAAATTGAATGTGTTTAAAAAAAATATTAAATTAACTATTAAAGTTAAATAATATTCATTACAAATTAACATAATGGTGGAGCTGGAGGAGGAGGAGGCTGGTTGTAATACGGCCAAGAAGGAGGAGGCGCACATGTATCACCATTCTATGATGTCATGTTCATGACAAATTCACGAAGCTGTTCATGCTCTGCTTTTTGTTGTGCATACCGTTGTGCATCCTCCGCTTTTTATTGTGCATGCTCCGCTTTGAGTTGTGCATACGACGCTGATAGGTGGTCATATTTTTCGATGAGCTGAGCCGTGTGTTGTTGCAAGGCCACGAACTCCTTAGATTGGATGTTCGATACTGATTGGGAGCTCTCAACGGTTAATTGAAACACTACGGGCCGCTTGCAAGTTCTCGATCGTAGTGTTGGAGAGCCCGTAAACTAGATTTTTATCGGGTCCACAAGACGATCAAACCTCCATCCATAAATTCGGATCGAATTCCAGATGGGTCAAAGTATCGTCCCCATATGTCTCCCTCAACTAGCTATTATAGGTCTCCTGAAAAAAAAAAGTAATCATCATATTCAATTAAATAAAAATAATAACTTACAAAATAAAATGGTTGAACAAATATAACACGAAGTGTTGAGCACGGTTGTCAACGAACTGTTGCTCTCCTTTTTGGCGATTTTGACTCCGCACATACGTCTCCACAAATAGCTCTATCGGGCTTGGCTCACGTCCAAGAGACGCAGCCTATAATGAAAAAAGATTAATTAACAACCAATTAATTTAACGATATATTTAATTTAAATTAATCTTACCATCTGTTTCGCATGTGCAGCAAACAGAACGGAGCCGCCGGTGTGCATTGTCACTGATCCATGAATTGGCCGATTCCGGTTGCCAGCACCGGACTATGAGCGTTATGTGAATCGCTCAGATGTCACGTGCTTAAGATAGTGTGACCATATATCTTCCGGGATGTATATTGGTTTGAAATCCCTCCAAACCGCCATGTCATTCCAGCCTTTAAGACCCCTATCTCTCTCGATTTTTTTGCTTTTTTTTGTGATTCATACCAAAAACCACACAACCTACTTCTATAGCGAGAAATTAGAAGTTGAAACATAATTTTTTTTCTAACAAAATCTTTTATTGTTTTCAATGTTACCTAGTTGCCGCGTGATTTTCCACACCCTCCTCACAACTTTGTCATCCGCCCTATCTCAGGTGAATTTGTGCTGTGTATAAATAATTAGATAAATAAAAATAATAATTTATTTACAATTATATTAATAAATTATTAGAAATAAGCTGGAAATTAGAAATTAACATCAACTCAAATCTATTAAATCATGCATCGATTTGAGGTATCCATTTAGGATGTCTGGATACCTTACTCCGTTGAAATAATGGAATCTCCATCAATGATTTAAACGCCGATGATATTACTTGGGCGGCCTCAATGTTTGTGAACCTGAAAATAAATTAAATTAATGAAATATTGATTAGTTGTTCATAAATTATGTTATAATTTAAAAGAAAAAACTAAAACCTTAACAAACTTACATTGAAAGATCGTCCTTCCACTGTGCCTCGTACTTGCGGGTGAATTAATTCCGCTGTGAAGGCACGCCACCTCTGCGCTGTGAACCCACGCTGGAAGAGGCAGCATCGGTTGGCGGCGCAGGTGGCACAGGTGCCTCTTCTTGAGAGGCACCTAAGAATACGTCGTCCTCGCTGCTAGAAGAACTAGCTGCAACCATACGTGAGCGACGAGCTATGGTTTTTGTTCGACGCATCTACACAATTGTATACGAATAATTATATAATTAAATTCGAATGTTAAAAAAAATTCGACAGCACCTCCCCTATACTGGATACTACCCAAATCCACAAACGTACAAATATTGACAAAAGCCACATCCAATTGACTCCATCTATACTAATATTGTATATATAACATAATATCTATACATATAACATTCATACTAATTACAAGGTAAATTCAACATTAACAACATATTCAATATTATATAAATACAAACAATAAAAAATATTCAATAAATTCAAAAAAACTCTAGACTAACAATTAAAAGTAATGCAAATAATTAAACACAAATCATGCAATAATGTAGTAAAAGTAATAATTATTCCAACGTATTCAATTACTTATTCTAAGGTAAATTCAACATTAACAAGTATAATTCAACAAATTATTCAATTATTATGCCAATACAACAATAAAATATATTCAATAAATTAAATAAAAAAACTATAGACTAACAATTAAAATCAATGGAAATAATTAAACACAAATCCAAATCATGCAATAATAGAGTAAAATTACTAATTATTCCAACATATTCAATTACTAATTCTAAGGTAAATTCAATATTAACAATTACAATTCAACAAATTATTCAATAATTATGCCAATACAACAATAAAATATATTCAAAAAATTCAAAAAAAAAAAACTATAGACTTTAGGAATGAAATATGGTTACCTTAATAATGTATTTATTTCAAGACTTTATCTACATTATAAAAATACACCAAAACAAAAAACATAACAAAAATAAAAATAGCTAAAAAAAATCCTTAAAGTAAAATGAAATAGAGGAAACACATACCTTTTAATTTGATGAAGATTCAACAATAAAACTAGTAACCTTTGCAGAAATCTTGAAGGAAATGGGAGGAAAAAAATCAAAGAAGAGGGGAAATTAAGAACGGAGGAATGAAAAAATGAACTAAAGAGGCGGTCGCTGGGATTTATAGGGCAGTTTTACCGATGGATTCACCTATGAAATTTTAAAAAAATATATTATTTTAATTTATTCCGTCGGTGAAGCTTCAAAAATTCATCGGTAAATTTTGAATTTCGCACCAACATTTTTAATTACCCTACATATTTTTCGCGGTCCATCGATAATTTCGTCGGCAACATGACGCGGTTAGAGATGCATTTAATGCACTGCCCTTTGGAATTCGCACAGTCCGTCGGTGATTTTGTCGGTAATATTGACCCGCCGACAACTTATCGATGGAATTGAATCTGTCGACAACATAGTCGGTGATTGTGGCATTTCAAGTAATTATTTTTGAACTCTATACCGACGGAGATTATTCTGTCGGTATAAACATCGGTAATTGTGGCATTTGAAGTAATTATTTATGAACTCTCTATGAAATGCCGATGGACCTTATTCCATCAGTATGGACGTCGCGTTTTTCTCTAACACGAAGCTTGCTCTTGGTTTTGCAACCCGTGACTCATCACGAACCAACTCCATATTTTGACGGTTACAGAACAAAGCTACATCCAATCTAGCCTTGATGTTGTCCTTTGTCTTCCCCTTCACATCCATTACGGTGTTGAAAATATTCTCAAACACGTTCTTTTCAATGTGCATGACGTCAAGGTTATGGTGGAGAAGATTGGTCTTCCAATAAGGAAGCTCCCAAAAGATACTTCGCTTTAGCCAATTATGGGTCAAACCAAAACCAGGAAACTTCTGCTTACTTGATTGGAGACCAAAGACAATGTCACCATACTCTGATACAACATCATGCAATTCTTCACCAGAAAGACGCGGGGGTGCAACATCCTTTTCAACTCTGCCAACAAAAAAATCTTTTATGTTCTTTCTGTACCTATGATTATGTGGCAAGAAATGATGGTGACAGTAAAAAAAAGAAGCTTTACCTCTGTTTGTTAGCGTGAATGCCTTGTTGTTTTCCATGCAGTATGAACATGCTAGTTTCCCATGCGTGCTCCAACCAGAAAGCATTCCATAAGCTGGAAAATCATTGATAGTCCACAACTCATTAATCAATGGTCAAAGATAAACATCTATATTCTGGACTAGGCTGCTCAGACCTGGTATGACCATAGATAAAAACATGAACTCCAGCCTCATACACATCCCCGAAGGCAAGTTATAAACCGTCAGTATGACGGGCCAACAAGAATAAGGAGCAGCAAATGACCCAAATGGGTTGAATCCGTTTGTACACAACCCAAGATGCACGTTCCTTGATTCAGCTAAAAAGTGAGGATGCACACTATTAAAGTGTTTCCACGCTTCGCCGTCAAAAGGATGCATCATCACTCCATCAACCACATCATGTGATTGGTGCCATGTTATGTGCTCAGCAATCCTTGATGACATGAATAACCTCTGCAGTCTAGATGTGATTGGGAAGTGTCTAAGTTTTTTATATGTCACTGAGTCTTTCCCCTACCAGTTCTGGGTTTGTAACGGGAATGCGTGCATGTCATGCACTCGATCATCTCAGCATTTTTAAGGTAGTATAACATGCAGAAGTTAGGGCACATGTCAATTTTCTGGTATCCTAAACCGAGGGGTTTCATCATGGACTTCGCAGCGTAGAAGTTCTCTTTCAGCCTGTTCCCTTCAGGTAAAATGCTTCTCGCCCATTCAATAATCTTGTCATACCCGGCCTCACTTAACCGGTGATCTGACTTGATGGTGAACACCTGTGCTACAGCCGATAATTTATTGTGGTTCGTGCAGCCATCCCATAATGGTTCGTCAGAATCTTTCAACAAATTAAAAAACCTAGATGCATCTGCATTAGGTTCTTCTTCTACAATTGGACATTGACTGACATTACCTTGATTCATTCTCATTGCATCCATAACCATATTCCTGTAAGGATTAGTGTTGTCATTTGCCGCTTCATGCACGTTGCTAGCATTAGAAGTTGACCCAACCACCCTTTCTTCCATTCTCCTCTTACTAACAAATACTTCTCCGTATGCATACCAACACTGGTAATTCTCCATAAACACTTTGTATAGAAGATGCATCGTTACAACATCTGGATGCAGATACTTTTTATTTTGACACTTCCTGCATGGACACTTAATACCGCCTCCAATAAAATTTCTGGGAATAGATGTTGCGAAATTAATAAAACCCTGAACCCCGTTACAATAATCCATCATCCGCAATCCTTAGGGTGAATCTCGATACATCCATGAACGATCATCCATGACTTCTATCGAATCTCTATAAAATTATGATGACAACATGTATTAATTAACTATGTTAGGTAAATAAATTTGCAAAAATATTGGTTTACCTCGAGATTATCCAACAAACCAATTACAACTTCTCATAAATATTAAATATTCATTATCAATTATCAACGTCCATACAAATTAATATATATATATAGCAATTTACGGAAATTACAACTCCGCAATATCATTGATGTTAAAAATTAAAACGGATCCATTAAACAAGCTATTAATTATTTCAAAACAATACATATAATTCGGTAATTCAATAAAGTTTCAACAATTTACAAACAAATACAATCTTACAAAATCTAAAACAAACCATAACAAGTATAAAATTATACATTCATATACTACAAGTTTGTTTGAGAAATAACAATAAAACATATACATCTACTAAGAAAATACATATACTAAAAAAACAATAAAAACCATGATATTTAAATGTTAAAATTTAAAAAGATAGAATTACTTACAAAAACTGATAAAAATCCGTCGGTAAATCAAAACACAGATGCTGTGACAAGAAGACTTCAAGATATATGACTTGTTGTGTTGAGAAGAGGGAGATTTGGGGGGGGGCTGGTTGTTTGCAGTTGGGGAGAGTTGAGATGAGGAAGAAGGAGGAGAAATAGGGGAGGATAGGGTCGAGTGAGAGGGGATATATTAATTTTTGCTGACGGCTTCACTGACGGACTATTCTGTCTGTGATTCCATCGGCTAATATGTCGGCAAACAGGGCACGTCACTTTACGGTGCTGTCGTTTTGAATCCCTCAGTGATTCTGTCGGCATTTTCCATCGGTGAATCGGTCACGTCACCGTACGGAGCTGACGTTTTGAATCCCTCGGTGATTCCGTTGGCATTTCCATCGATGAATCGGTAAAAAATACCCTCAATAACCTCCACGTCAGCGAACCACCCTTTTTTTTTTTAAATTCTCAACATTCCATCCGTAATTTCGTCGGTATATACCGATGGATTTTGGCTGTCGGTATCTACCGATGAAATTACCGACGGAGTAAAGTCTGTCGGTAATGGCGACCCCAAATTACCAACAGAATTATTCCGTTTTCAATTCTGTTGGTATTAAGCGAATTTCTGGTAGTGATTAGTCTTTGATTAAAACGCTCAAGATAAAACTTCGTGAACCAAAATGCATTATTGAAAAATACACAATATATCCACGGTGGTGTTTTGTGAGCATGTGAACAATGTAGGCTCAAAAGTAAACACTCCATACCTTTTAGATTTTTACTTAATTGGTGAACATCTAGTAGTGATCATGCAGCCTGACAAGTAAACACTCGAGCTTTTTTTGGAGATCAATCCATGTAAACTGTTGCTTGTCCGCATAATACTTTTGTAATATGTATAAATGGTAGGTCTTCGATTGAACCTAGAATCACTATATACTTGCATCAAAACCCCAGGCCTCCTTCCTTGCCACCTATACAAGTTAGCCCCGAGTGACCTGTTGTACAAAAAGCAAAGGAAATTGATTTGGATGAAAGGTCGTCTGGAAGACCAAGTACATGATCCAAATTAAGCAGGACCCTTTCCCTTTCTGGCTTGGGGGGAAAAGGTCTCTAATCTCAATCATTTGCTTCTTGACGACGAGAACGAATATGTTGCGCAAGCTCCTGCCAGTCTCTCGAGGCCAGGAAGGGGCAAGGGGGCTGCAAAAGTTTTGGAGGTGGACGCATGATTTTCGAGAAAAAGTTTTGTACAATAATTGTACTGTGCTACTGTGGCCATTGCTCTTGCATTCACCAAATGTCAAAGGCTGCAATTATAGCTGCGATGTTCTTTTTCACTGAACTAGCCAAATGGGGCAATTCAACTGGTGGGGGAGAAAGCGAAACCAACAACTAGAAATGGGTCCATTAATTGTCGAGTTACGAGAGGTTGCTGCAGCAGAAGTGGCATTGCAAGCATTTCTGCCATCATTTTGTTATGCGCGCAAGAGGAGAAAATAATTCAAAATACCAAATAGCAGTTCATTCTACAACCACCACGAACCCCTTTTGCTTTGATGTCATGCGTACTTTCGAGCCAGTTTTGCATTCAGGGATAAATTTCTATCTAGATGAGGTTTTAGAAATATCAAGTCCTTTCAGCTAAAATATATGTAGATGTTTTGAAACAAGTGCTTGGCTAGTAGCTCTTTCATAAAATTACGTTGTCTTACAGCATAAAATTATCAAAAACTAGAGAGAAGTTGGAGTACTCTCCTCCCATAAATCATGATTAATTTTTATAGTTAAATTATATTTTCACCGGTTATATATATCCAAGTTGTTTTTAGACCTATTAAATCAACTAGATTATATCAGGCCAATCTTTTTATAATTTAAAAAAATATATCTATTATAAAACACATTAATAATGTCTGAATTTATTTTTAGGTTTAAAATTTTTTTGAACCAACTTGCTATATATATCAGGCTAATGATCTAGCATGAATTGTGCACGAAAAGCATTAAAGCACTTTTGGATGTGAGGACCTAATTGAGCATTTTGGATATATTAGGGATTTAATTATTAAAGATTGGTTAGAGATTTAATTCAGAATTTATAGTAGAAGGGGATGTTTGGAAACGTGGTGGTGGTTGTTTTTCAAAATATTTTTCTTGAAAATGTATTAAAATAATATTTTTTAAAAAATTATTTTTAATATCAGCACATCAAAATGATTTGAAAACATCAAAAAAATAATTTAAAGTTAAAAAAATAAATACATAATTTAATTTTTTTAAAATAATTATGAAATATAAAAACAAACCGGTTTCAAGTTGAAGACTAATCAATGTTAACTCTTCTATATATTAAACAGAATAAACTATTGGGTCATAAAAAAAATAATTTCTTTTTCGATGAAAGCACTATGATTTGTCTAATCTTTTTGGTTGAAGTAGATTTACTTCACACAATAATTTTGTTTTTAGACCGTACATTAACAAGGAATTTTTTTTATTTTTTTTCAGAAAGTAAAGTGAGAAACTAGAAATAAAGTTTGATAATGCTGAGAAAGAATCGTATCTAATCCTACTAAAAAAAAATAAAAGAAAATGTCTCTTTTATAATAAAAGAAATTATT
>Ga0325414_1004623_pt1 | contig 14443 bp, 8 predicted proteins | sample PopdelMetagenome_8_FD_206183 | JGI IMG/M metagenome (GOLD analysis project Ga0325414, IMG submission 206183) | Populus deltoides microbial communities from Bellville, Georgia, United States - Leaf-PdKOR-R3 | ecosystem: Host-associated > Plants > Phyllosphere > Phylloplane/Leaf | place: USA...
TTCAAGATTCACGTAGGGAAAATACTATATGGTGTCCTTTGTTTGCAGCATTTTAATTGCTAATTCAAAATGGCAAGAGTAAGACACACAACGAAGCTAGCTAGCTAGTTGGATAGGATGAGGTCCTTGATTTCCCATCAAGTTCTTCCAATTTTTCGAAATTGGAGACGATTCGAGAAGGGAGTGTTGAAGATTACGAGGACGAGAATAGTGATGATTAACATTTTCTTTTTCCCTTTTCCTGCTAGATTTTTCAAAGCATACAGGAAAATAATATAATGGTTAAAAAATCATTTCAATTCAATAATTTAAGATGATAAATAAAATTTTAAGATGTAATTTAAATTATTAGCTTCAATCTAACACCTATAATTTTATCTATAAATAATATATATAAATAATATATATCCGGACAAGAATGAAAAGTTTAAATTATAATTATTAAATCTGGTTTAAAATAAATATAATTGTAGAATAGATTTTATTGACCCGATTAAATTAAAAAAAAATTACAAAATCATATCATTATGGATTTTAAAGAAATAAAAAAATATTAACCCCGTATAATATTAGTTAAAGCCGGTTTAATTAATATGGATAAAATATAAAGCAATACATCAACTACTCTTCTACGAAAAACAAAATCTACTTTGTTTACTTTCTCGGTGTTTTCTTTCTTTTGGTGGATGTGAAACTAAATGGGCCGAGGCAGAGAAAGGGCGCGAGAGCATGACCTTGCTGGCGAGGGAGCCACTGGACTGGACATTAAAACAGGGAGGAAGATGTGAAAAACCTTCTCTGTTTTTTTAATGAGCTAGGAGACCATGACCGTTGCTGACTCTCAAGCCTCTTCTATGATTTTATTTCCATTTTTTACAGTGCTAATAATTTATTTCCTCGTTGCCAATAATTACGTTTAAGCTTTAATTAAGTTATAATCACAATTTCCAAACACATAAGGTCCATATAATTTCCACATCTGGTCTACTTGTTAAAACAATTTGAATTGATATATTACTTATAATCTATTTGAAAATGTAATAATTATTATTTTTAAAAAAAATTATTTAAAAATATATTAAAATAATATTTTTTTATTTTTAATATCAGCACATCAAAAAAATTTAAATTTTATTTTATTTTTCACAATGCCTTACTCCTTGAGTACACGCATGTGGATTTTCTTAATGAAAGATGTTAATTATCTATAGATTTATTATCCCAAGTCTAAAATTCTGTGTGTGTCCCTTCGGTGAGTTCTTGCACAATAGCCGAGTGAACTACATAGCCCAGCCCAGTATAAATATGGACTCTAAAATTAAGGGAAAAAACAGTCAGAACTCCAAAAATATTTGGACCGAAACCTACCTGACTTTGGTTCGGAAAGGAATCCGAACAATACAATGATCAAAGGCAACCACTCTTTATTAAAAAAGAGCTTCTTTTTTTTTCTATCATATTCAGTTCAACTAAATCAGATTATTAATTACTTAATCAGATTAATCAAATTTTGTTATGTGAATATTTATTATAATTTAACTAAAAAATTAGCTCGAGTAATGAATTTCTTATATTAACCTATCGGGCTGGCCGGGTTTAACGTTCCTTGTTATTTATTTATTTATTTATTTATTTATTTATTTTGGTATTGACTTGAAGAAGGTGCGCATCTCCTCTGAAAAATTCCCATAATCACAGAAAGACTTCTGAATTCTCATTACCGCCTCCCGCCTTCCTCTCCTTCTCCGGGGAAAAAACTCATACTCTGGTCTCAACATTTCACCGAAAAATAGACCAACAAAAGACTCGGTGTCAAAAAAAAAATTCAAATTTTGTTTCGGAATAAATTATGCTCCGTCACTGTTGCAGAAATCGAAGCTACCTCCGTCTTCCTCTTCCTCGCTCTTTCTCCTCTTGTAAAAACCCTATCGAGCCGCCAAACAATCTCAAGAGTTCCCATTATATCCTTCATAAACCACCAATACTCCACCAGAATCACCTTATTAATTCCACCGCAACCAGCACCGCCTCATCTCTTTCTCGTAACTCCGTACTCGCTCTCTCCGCCACTCTCGTCTCCGCCGTGCTCGCATCCCTCGCTTATAATAATCTCAAGTCCACGAACCCTGATCCTAACGGTAGTAAAGATTACAATCCTCTGTACGCTGCAATTGAGCAGAAGATTTCGAAGTCAAATGAATCTCTTAGAAGAATCTTTTATCACGCGAGGAAAACAGGCGTTGCCGCGTCGGTTTTATGGCAATCGCTAAGCTCTGTGCTCTCTTCTGCGAATCATGAGGTGAGGGTTGGATTTGAGCTTCGTGTGGCGGCTTTGTTGGCTGATATTGCGGCGGCAAATGCGGCACGCAGGGCGGCTTTGGTTGAGGCTGGTGGTGGTGCGGTGGTGGATTGGTTGTTGGAGACGGTTGCGGTAGGTGGAGACGGGTCTGGTTCCCAGGCTGAGGCGGCTAGGGCCTTAGCGTATTTGATTGCGGATCCTAATGTGTCCGCTGATGTTCTAGGGAGGCCTCATGCTGTGCCTTATTTGTTGCGGTTTATATTTTCATGCCAGCCGAAGAAGAACGTGAGTGTTTTTCTTTGAATTGTGGTATCGGTAACTGATTAAATAGTGATTAGTGTTCAAATATGTTACTTGTTGAATAAGTTTGTAATTTATTGTCATCTGTGATTGATTAGTTGTGCTTTCGAATTTGAAGTCTATGAATGATATCTGAAGAATAGTAAATAAGGCTTTAAAGATTGATTTTTGTGTCAATCTTACCTCATTGTTTCATCTGGTTGTGTTTGTGTGCAAGTTTATTTGTGTTTTTGTTATTGGGATGTGTACTCATTCTAAGTGTTTTTTTTTTTTTTACTAATTGATATATTCCTTTTTTGTGGGAGCAGCAATCGAGACGTAGTTCATTCGATATCTCTGATTCCTTGAAAGGTAGGAGCATGCTTGTGGCTGCAATCATGGATATTGTCACATCCAACTGTGAGAGTTTAGAAAAGGTTTCTTTTAAGCCATCCTTGCCAGGAAATGCAGAAATGAGGGACATTGCTGCAGCCATTGAAGTTGTTGAGGAAGGTGGTTTACAGATGGACAATGGGGGTGAAAATGAAGATGATGACGATGGCGGGAGAGGAATGAAAGGCATTGGAATTAAAATACTTGAAGGTACAACGGTTTTAGGTCTTTCAAGGACTGGTGGGCTTGTGGAGTTGGAGAATTCTGATGCTGGTCATGTTGAATCATTTAGCCATACACCTAAAACGGTTGCCTTGCTGCATAAGCATGACCGTTTGCTAGCAAAAGAAAATCTGTCTTCTGCTGTTGTTCCTGGACTCTGGGATGATCTGCAATGTCAGCATGTTGCTGTGCCCTTTGCAGCATGGGCATTGGCCAATTGGGCAATGGCATCTGAGATAAATAGACATCATATTCAAGAACTGGATCGAGATGGACAAGCTGTCATGACTGCTTTAATGGCACCTGAGAGATCTGTTAAATGGCATGGGAGCTTGGTGGCCCAGTTGCTGTTGAAGGATCGTAATCTTCCCTTGAATGATTCTGTTTCTGATTGGAGTTCCAGTCTTCTGGCTACTATTTCACAGGCAAGCAAAAATGATGACATCCCTTTGGCTCAGATGGCTTTGTCTGCTTTTTTGCTTTCTGTTGAGAGGAGTCCAGATGCAAGGAAGATAGTGATGGAGAAAGGTCTTCAGCTTATGAGAGACACAGCTAAGAAGACAACAAAACACAAGCAGGTACAAGAAGCATTAGCAAAGGCATTGGAGTTACTTTCAACCGGTGATGTTCACTTATCTCTTGAAGACAGTCAGAAGTGGTCTGGCATTCTGCTACTTTGGGTTTTTGCAAAAGTTTCCTCCAGTGCTACCCGATCTTCTGCTATAAAAATTCTCTCTTGCATTTTTGAAGAACATGGACCATCTACCCTTCCAATTTCTCAAGGCTGGTTAGCTATTTTGCTAAATGAAGTTTTAGTTTCAAGCAAGGCGTCATTTGAAGGAGGAACTCAACCTAAAGGGGACAAAGTGAAAGTAAGGAGATGCTCTTTACCCCCTCCTTTCATCGAATCTAATAGAAGTTGAATTTCTCTGTTTCAATTGAACCTTTTTTCTCGTGTCTTGTAGAATGTTTTTGTTTTTATTTTTATTTTACCATGTTTGTGCATTGGTATTTATAAAGCTAATGAACTTTTGCAGACTCAAATTGATCAGTCCAACATTCTTTTTGCTACACAGACTGCTAACCAGTTGGCTGGTGCAGTTGTGAATCTAGCTAGGAATCAGCTAGGAACAGACATTGATTCCTTTGATACTTTCCCTCTGGCAGATCTTCTTTCCATGGAACCTTTTATAGGACCACTTAAGAACATAAAGAAAGACGCACCTAAATCTAAGGCTGCAGATTCTGCTTTGGCAACTCTTAAGGGGATCAAAGCACTGACAGAACTTTGTGCCAAGGATTCTTTATGTCAAGAAAAAATATCTGAATTCGGTGTTTTGTGTTTGGTTAGGCGCTTTCTGTTGAGTGATGATTATGAGAAGCTTGCTGCAATGGAAGCTTATGATGCTTCTAGGGCCCCTGAGTCACAAGAACGGGGTGCGAATACTGCTGGCGAGTCATCTAATGCAAATGGTAACGATCCTTCTAGTGTTCGAGTTCCACCTACTGCTCACATTCGAAAGCATGCAGCTAGACTCTTGAATATTATTTCACTACTTCCAAAAGTCCAAAAGGTTATCCTAGCAGACAAGGCTTGGTATGAATGGCTTGAAGATTGTGCTAGTGGGAGGATTGCAGGTTGTAGTAACCTTAAGATACGAAGTTATGCTAGGGCAACACTCTTAAATGTGTTGTGCAACCAGTATACTGGTAGCGAATCAACTAATAGCAATGCTAGTGAGACTGAAGCTGGAAATGGAAGAGGTGATTGTGCTCGTTATGGCGATATGATATTTTTGATTAATCCAGATTTGCCACACTGGAAGTATTGTGAAAAAATAGATAGCGTGACAATTCAAAGAAATAAGTCATCTTCAATTGAGGATTCTATCGCCAGTGATGATTCAACTGGAACTAGTGCTTCAGATGCTCATAATAGGTCATATGATTGCAATGATTCGCCGAAGGACTCTGATTCAAATGTTCCAGAGATAGATGTTGTCTTTGTCCATGGTTTGCGTGGTGGGCCTTATAAAACTTGGCGAATATCTGAGGACAAACTTTCAACGAAGTCTGGCTTGGTTGAGAAGATTGATGAGGAAGCGGGGAAGTTAGGGACATTTTGGCCTGGTGAATGGCTTTCAGCGGACTTTCCTCAAGCTCGTCTTTTTACCCTCAAATACAAGGTTTGTTTTAACTCCAATACTTGCGTGAGAAGTGCTTGATTTACAAAGAATGATATTCATTCTTTTAAGCCTCTCTACTGGTTTTGTCTCTATCACAAGCCTCATCAATGTCTGTCTACTGTTTGAATGACAATGCAGACAAATCTCACTCAATGGTCCGGAGGTAGCCTGCCTCTTCAGGTTTGTAATTTTTTGGTTGATATTGTGGGAGGATTGGTGCTTGACTTCATGTTGGGGCTTGCTGTTTTTTTCATTTTGGGGAGTTTAATTATCAACAATTAAAAAATATGAATTAAACTACCCTGGCAAATGATTGTGACTAGTCTATTGATGGTTTTAAAATGATGGAGGTCAAACTTTTAATTTTGGGAACTTTTTAATTTTTTGCAATTCAATCATCTTGTTTACTTAAAGTAGTAGATTTGACAATTTTAGTGGGCGATACATAAGACTGAGGGTTTACATGCATATCAAGGTTAATGCTTGCATTGCTCATAGACATTTGAATTTCCCAAATGAGATAGATTTTTTTTTTCTAAAAGTTGGTCTGATTTTTTTATTCATTACTTGAGTGATCATATGGTATCATTATTCTCTTCTATGTTAGTGACAAATTGTTTGCTGTAAACATCATTTCCTTTCTGCTTTAGCATGCTACATCGGTATTCATGTTCTGATTATAACTTGCAGGAAGTCAGCTCCAAGCTGTTAGAGCAGCTTGTGGATGCTGGCATTGGAAATCGTCCTGTTGTATTTGTGACTCACAGGTAAGCTTTATCATTCATGTAATGTATTACTTGTATTCTCCGTTATTGGAACCAGTGATGCCGATCTTGCTATTGTTATAATTTGCAGCTGTTATGATATGACTTTATTTTGTTGATTGTGGGTATTTGCCAGCAGGCTTTTTGAGTGCACACGTAAAAGTATATTTTGCAGCAATAAATGGCATGCTGGAACTGCTATGAATATCGTTGAGAGGACTTGTGTTATTTGAAATAGATATTTTCTTGAAAACCATTGATATAATGCGATGTGTCAGTATAAACTTGGGTCTTCAACCATTGTATTCTTCTGACACGTAATAAACATCAAGGACGTGGAATTTGGACCCATTGTGGTTTCATGTCTTACTGGAATCCTTATTCTATGTCTGCATGCACAGCATGCTGTGATGCATTGATACAGGTTGTAATAAATGAACTCAGATAGCTCACTTTTGCAATTGAAAATGACACGGGACTTTCAAAGAAACATGGTTTCCAAGTTTGTTAGTTCACTTCAGAATTCCACATCCATGTGGCTGGGCTGGTCTTTCATATTTATACTGCTTACTCAGAGCATCCTCTTGTTAAGTAATTGTTCACTGCTTGCAGCATGGGAGGCCTGCTCGTCAAACAGATGCTGCATAGAGCCAAGTCAGAAAATATTCATAATCTTGTGAACAACACTGCTGGACTTGTAAGTTTTTGATAGATGTTACTTTAAGTTGTAATTATCAAAATTACTAGACTTTCATTAACTTGATCAGGTTGGGCCCTCAAGGAGTTTAATGTGGTGTTTTTTTTTCCTGATTTCAGGTGTTTTACAGCTGTCCCCATTTTGGCAGCAAACTGGCAGACATGCCTTGGAGAATGGGGCTTGTGCTTCGTCCTGCTCCAACTGTCTGTACACAACTCAGCACATATTGTTGGTTCACATACTAAATTTGTTATTGTTCATCAATTGACTGATAAATTTTGATTTGCTTGTTCATAGATAGGGGAGCTAAGAAGTGGTTCTCCAAGACTTGTAGAACTTAATGATTTTATCCGCCAGCTTCATAAGAAAGGACTGGTTGAAGTCGTCAGTTTCTGTGAGGTAATAAATCTGTACTTCTCTTTCTTGTTTGATACTTGTGCTCTCCTTGTGTAGAGCGTGATGGATTGCTTTGCAGACCAAGGTAACTCCCATTGTTGAAGGATATGGGGGATGGGCCTGGAGGATGGAAATTGTGCCTATCGAATCAGCTTACCCTGGATTTGGTGAACTTGTTGTAAGTGCTACTGTTTAAACTTTTCTTTTTTTCTGTTTCATCTTTATACCTTTTAAGATGGTGGATGAATTTAGTAGATTTTATGACTTCTGGAAGGGTAGGGGTTGGGTTCACCAAATCATTGCATAATTTTATTTTATTTTCTGACGGCATGCTTGGAGGTTTGAATGCTTCCATACTCCTCAGATTCTTACTATTTTTTGTTTCTCAAAAGTTTTTTGACACCGGCTTTTTCAGAGACCAAAGCATGATGTGAACATGTTATACGTATTGGATTTCTGTAGAATTTTGCATTTGACTCTTTTCCCAATATACCGAAACAGGTTCTAGACTCGACCGATCATATAAATTCATGCAAGCCAGTGTGCCGCACTGATCCTTCGTATATCGAGACATTAAATTTTTTACAGAAGCTGAAAGCCCATTATTCAGGAAGAGATGTTTCACCGTGAAATTGTTGTCAATAGCTACACTAAATCTCGAACTGTTAAGCTGTGGGAAACAAATTTTGAGCTTGAACAGAGACCATTTCCAACCTCGTTGGGCTGGGATTCGAATTCTAACTGTAATAGCCTGTAGACCGGATAAGATGAAGCTCGCGGGCCTCACAGGATGAAGCTTCCAGATGTTAAATTTGTTCTCAAACCATCATCACAAGTAATTTTTAACTCCCTATTTTTTAACGAATTGTACATCAATTTTGTACATCATACATGTCTTCCCCATTCATCTGTAAATATACTATTCATGCATCTGTAAATAAACCATACATTGAATCATGGTGTATGTAAATACTTTTGAGAGGAAGAAAAGTAACATACTGAGAAATTGAGAACAGCTTTTATTCCCCCTTCCTGTGTCTGACTTCTTGCATATTTTGATCTTCCATGGGATGTATTAATGGAAAAATTATTACCTGTGTATTCTCTTTTTATGTAAACATGATTCCTGTTTTTACGAGAGTGTAGCACCGACCGTTTTTACGAGAGTGTAATGAATAATATCCATCTAAAATACGAGTATATAAGCAAAGTGAGAAGCATGGTTATAAACCTATATGGGTTTGATGGGTTAATTTAGTGCTTGGTTTCAGTTAGGTTTCACAATTAATACGAAGGAGAGTATATTTCGGTAAATAAAGTGATGTTGTTTTAATCTTTTTTAAATATTAATTTAGGGTTAATTATAGATTTATTTTTTTGTTTGGGATTTAAAAGCAGGTTGTAATTATTTTTGAAATCGTGTTTTTTAAAATTTTAAAAAATATATATTTTAAATTATTTTAATTGAAAAATAAAAAAATATTATTTTAATACATGAATAAAAAACATTTTAAATTCACAAAAACATTACCGTGGCAGGAAGTGAAATTGAAATATACCAGCTGTAAGGTTATTATTGGAGATGATTATTAGCCTGTATCAGGTAAAAGAAAAAAGTCGAAGCCCATTAGATAATATGGTCTGAATATATTTATTTACGGGCTTTTAGCCCACTAAGCAAACGATAAACCTCATCATCGTTTTAGCACTAGCGGGGAGGGGAGGGGAGGGGAGGCGAGGTTTAAGGTTTAACCATGGCCTTGTTATCCTTGACAGCGTCGTGTAAACCACCATCAATGGAGCCTCTTGTCCATTCTTCTTCTTTTATTTCATTACTATTTCCATCTCAGTTAAAGTTCCCAAACCCAATAAAAAACAAGAACCACAAGATAATAACGTGTTGCTCCAATTCAAATTCTTCTTTACCAATAACAGCAACACCAAGTGTGGGCCCGCCCGTGATGAAGAAGAGAAAAAGGTATAGGAAGCCATATCCAGGAGAGAACAAAGGGATTACTGAAGAGATGAGATTTGTTGCCATGAAGCTCCGTAATATCAAAGGCAAACACACCCACAAGACTGTTAAGAGTGATGATGATGATGATGACAGCTGCCAAGATTCAGAAAACGATAGCGTATCTGAGAAAGAAGAAGAGGGAAATGGTGATGGTGATGGTGATGGTGATGGTGATGGTGATGGTGATGGTGATATTTGGATTCCCAGTATGGAAGGGTTTGTTAAGTATCTAGTTGACAGCAAGCTTGTTTTCGACACTCTTGAGCAGATTGTTGATAAATCTGATGATGTTTCTTGTGAGTTCTTCTTCTTGTGGCTGAATTTCTTAGAGAATCTAACAAAAATCTTGTGGGAAATTTTGAAAGAATCTTTACTAAGATTTGTTTTTCCGATTGCAGATACCTATTTTAGAAAAACTGGGTTGGAAAGATCGGAGGGTCTTGCAAAGGACCTCGAGTGGTTTAGTCAACGGAATATAGAGATTCCTGAGCCTAGTACTCCAGGAACTTCTTATGTCAAGTATTTGGAGGAGCTTGCAGAGGATAATGCCCCACTGTTCCTTTCCCATTTCTACAACATATATTTCTCACATATTGCAGGCGGTCAGGTGATATCTAGAAAGGTCTGTGTATTTGTGTGTTTGTTTATAGAACAATTCCTGCTCAGGATGTAGAAACAATTTCTACATTCCGGCCTTTTAACCTTTGAAATACGATATTGAATTGCTTTGAGGTATGGTTAATCTGTGCCATCGTAACAAGGTCATCTTATGTGCAAATTTTAAAATTCTTGAACCAAGTAGGATATGATGGCTGCCAATTATGATTGTATCATGGACTTTCTTTCTAAGTCAAGCTAGCTCTTTCTTTCGTGTGATGAAGTGAAAAAAGTTCCACTTAAACCTTGTGCCATCTTCTAGCTGGTGTTGTCGAAACAGAATCAGTTCTATGGATGAGCTAAAGAAAAAGGGTCCGATTAAAACCCGGGCCCATCTTTAGTGGTTTTCCAAAATCAAATCAATCATTAATCATGTTGTTTTGATTTATAATTTCAGGTTTCTGACAAGATACTGCAAGGAAGAGAGCTGGAGTTCTACAGATGGGATGGAGATGCCCAGGAATTGTTGAAGGGTGTGCGTGAGAAGCTCAACATGCTTGGAGAGGTTAATAACTTGAGATCATCACCAAGCATCCATTGAATTACATTTGCTTTTCTTTGACATTTCTTGATACCTATCCACTGTATGTTTGTAATGCTATGAAAACAGCACTGGACACGAGACGAGAAAAATAAATGCTTAAAGGAAGCGGCAAAGTCATTCAGATATTTGGGGCAGATAGTCCGGCTGATCATCTTGTAATGCAGCTTTGAAAGCATGTTTGTGGTAAGGTGGTACCTTTTTTTTTTATTTTTCTTCTTGATTAATCCGATGCTTCCCTTTTCCTCATAGTTGCTTGTGTACTTGTGGTATAACTGCCTTTGAATCAGTTCATTCCACCTATTCATTTAATTTTGAAATGTGAAAACTTATTCCATCATCTAAAACATGTTTTAATATTAAATGATCATCCCTGAACAGGCATGTCTGAAACCAGCACACCTACTATCTTGTTTTTCTTTCTCTAGACAGGAATTTTGTTTTGTCTAGTTTAATCTGAGTTTCATGTTTTGTTTCCCCTTCTCTTTGATTCCCATCAGTTGTAAAGAATGCCTGCTTTTCTTATGGTTGTTGCCAAATAGCATTGTTTCTGTTGTGGACCAATCAATGCTTATCCCTAAGGTGGTCAACTTACAGAAACAAGATTCACGTCATTGAGGAAAAGGAGAAGCTTTGTTTTTGCACATGCAACAGCATTAGTATTTGCTTATGATGGAATTGTTTTATCAAAAGGACACACAGCATGGATAGCAACGTTTTCATGGACTATTTGTACGCTATGGATAGTGGCAGTTAGGGCTTTGCATTCAACCCATGGTAAATTGTTTTGGGAAAAGGCGCAGATGGTTACGATTGCATAGGGTTGATTGTGTTATATTACTTCAAGTGCATGCGAGCTTCTGGAGGTTAAAGTTATGGGGTGTGTATATTACAATTAAGCAATAGGAGGATGAATTTTAGCAACTTTGTTTGATATTCTTGTTCTTGTGTGTCTTGGTCAGCAGTTTGGTTTGCATCTCTTGCTTGTCTCTACAGCTCTATTTGATCTTCATCGGCTTAGGCAACTGCCGCAACTGGAAATCAGGTTTCTTAATAAGACCATTTTTTTTCTTTTATTAGATGTTAAATACTTACTAGGCTTATGTTACCATTTTTCATTTCTCTGTTTTTCGAATTTCCATGTTCTCATCGGTAGTCACGATTCACTTGCAGTCAAGCCTGCTCTTCCTCGAATATCCCAATAAACTATTTTTTATTGGATTTCTTATCGATTTTGCTGTCAAATCTCCTGTTATTTCATTTGACATGCAAGAGAAATACTAGATCAATTTGTCTTGGGCTTACGAAATACTAGGTCAAAATATTGCTATACTGAAGATTACATGATGCATCCGTTGAAGCTCCACAGACAAAATTAGTCAACAGTTAAAGAGAGATGCCAATTTTATCAATCAGCCCGTCCCAATTCGGGCACGCTCATATTTCATCCGAGGATCGTGGCCCGCATGAATGCTCGGGTTGGGCCCGTTGTTTTTGAAAATTCTGCCATTATTTCCGAGGGATTATCTTAGACCTTAGTTTCACGCATTACAAGTAGGATCCTCCATAATCGCTCATCAAATCACCCTTGAAACATGAATTTTGATTGACTCTCGTTTTCCTGGTCGTATGGGGAGTGTGTGAGTTAGCTTAAATTTCACTAATTACTATAAGAAAACCAGTTGACGCCTTCATTATTATTTGCACTTTCTGCAATTAAGGTCTCGTTTCTTTGTTGGAAAGTAGTTTTTTTAAAAAAATAAATTCTGAGAAAATAAATTCTGGAAAAGTGAATTATTTTTTAATATTTGATAGTGTAATGAAAAATAAATTGGAAAATATTTCTCTTGGTTATGTCATGGAAAATGAGTTAGAAAATAACTTATTAATATTTTATTTTTTTCAAGTTTATTAAAATCATGAGGAATAAATCTTACAAATTAAAAAGTTGAATGAGAATGAAATTGAAAAAAATATAATTTCATAAATTATCTCATAAAATAAATAATAATCAAAATAATAGAGATTAAATCTAACAAATAAAAAAATTAAAAGATAAAGAAATTAAAATAATAATAATAACCATTTCATAAATTATTTCAAATAAAATAAGTAACAATCAAAAGAATGAGGATCAAATTTGATAGATAAAAAATTTCAATTGAAAAATAATAAGGAAAAAGCAAATAAGAATTATAAAAATAAGGACCAAAGTTAATATAAAAATCAAATTTTAAGGGATGAAATTGAAAAAAAAATTCAAAACTTTAAGGACTAAATTTGATATAATCAATAAATAATATGATATTTTTAAATTTTTCACAACTTTCAAAAAGTGTTTTCTACTCAAAATAAAAGGAAAACACTTTTCTGGAAACCAAATCAAATTTTTCTTTGATTGGAAAGTGTTTTCCGTTGACCAACTTTTCTAATAACAAACAAACACATGAAAGTTTGGAAAGTAATTTTCCCTTTCCATTAAACAAACACCCCCTAAGGGTGATTAACTTTCCTTTTCTAATTATCTGTGATTAATTAATTAAGATGAAAACAAATATTCTTTACTGTAAAAAAATTGATAAATTATAGAGGCAGAGCCAAACATGTGAAAAAATCTTTGCAGCATGTCACAAACAACTCTTAACTCAACTTTTTAATGTTATTGTCGGTTTAAGTCAAGACTTGAGATCAGGAATTAAGAGCGCACTTACCAGTTTTCTTAAAACAATCCTCTTCATACGATGGTGCTCTTTATCTTAACAAATTTATTAATGTTCACATATTTAAAGGATACAAAGCACGTTGTTCAATCGGGTCAAGGGATTCATGGGTTGGTGGATTATGATGAAAGTAGCCGCGCTTGCTATGGTGATGATAGGCTATAATGGATGACATGTAACTAAGTAACAAGCTAAATCAAAAAAAATATATAAATGATTGATATGTTAGATAATTAGTTGATTTTTTAGTTTAACTAATTTGATCTATTCTATTTAAAATAATATATATTGAATCAATATAATATAGTGAGGACCTCGTGTGGGGTCCAGAAAAAAATTTTGACGAGTATTGTGCTTGAGCTATTAGAGATAAAAGTTGGTCCAGATGCGCTACTTGAACCCAAACATATTAAGTTCGAGCGTGACAACCCAGGTTCACATAGGTGCTAGGATGCTAGGCGTACACCCAGTGCACTGAATAGCACCCATGCATTGGGCGTCCATGCGCTCATGCATGGAGCATGGGCTCGGGTTACTTGCTCAAGCTCATATTCTTGATGTGTAGGCTGGAGCTCCTTGTCCAAGTTCTTGAATTTTTTTGAACATTTTTTTTAGAGGATTTTTTTTAGTTTATTTTATTTTGGATCCATTGGTTATGAAATTGAAATTGTAAGTAGGTCATTAAATTTTTGTCAGTTAATTCAATTTCATTTAATAAAAGAATATCTTTTATATAAAAAATATTATTTAAGAAATCTAGAAAAATCTTTGATAAATCTCACCAAAATTATTGGAGTTTGATCCGCTCAGCTTTCTAGATGATTTAAAAATAAGAGGTTATTTGAAATTGTGTTCCAAACAACAACAACGTTTCACTAAATGTTTTAAAAAAATTTATTTAAAATTAACTTTTTAAAAAATAAAAATATATATTATTATAATATATTTTTAAATAAAAATTATTCTCGATCACTAACTAATAAGCCTCATTTTATATGAAATCTGGGATTGACCCATCCAGGTCTAACCACCGACCGAGCCGAGTGCGAAAGGTATGAACACAGGATCGTGGGGTGCAGGTGCACGTAGTTGGTAAGCAGAGATATGAATTTTTAAATTCCTTAGATCTCCTTTGACAACTGTTGCTCCTTGTTTGACAACCTAAGGAGCTCTTAAAGAGTCCGGGCCACGTGGCAAGGAATCCAGTACGGGACGGTAATGCCATGGAGAAGGTAGAAGCTTAATTCAAAAAAAAAAAAAAAAAAGATCTTG
>Ga0325414_1004625_pt1 | contig 14441 bp, 7 predicted proteins | sample PopdelMetagenome_8_FD_206183 | JGI IMG/M metagenome (GOLD analysis project Ga0325414, IMG submission 206183) | Populus deltoides microbial communities from Bellville, Georgia, United States - Leaf-PdKOR-R3 | ecosystem: Host-associated > Plants > Phyllosphere > Phylloplane/Leaf | place: USA...
CTTATTGGAAGACCCATTTGCTCCGCCATAACCTTGACGTCATGCACATCAAAAAGAACATGTTTGAGAACATTTTCAACACCGTCATGGATGTGAAGGGGAAGACAAAGGACAACATCAAGGCTAGATTGGATATAGCTTTATACTGTAATCGTAAAAATATAAAGTTGGTTTATGATGAGTCACGGGTCGCAAAACCAAGAGCAAGCTTCGTGTTATAGAAAAACACACAATTGCTAGTCTACAAATGGCTTAAGAGTCTGCGTTTTCCGGATGGACATGCATCGAACATATCAAGGCTGGTTAATATAGAAGACTGCAGATTGTATGGAATGAAGAGTCATGACTGCCACGTGTTTATGCAAACACTCATCCCATTAGCTTTTCATGATTTATTGCCAAAGAGAATATGAGATGCACTCACGGAGATCAGTCATTTCTTCAGAGATATATGCTCCAGCAAGTTGAATATTGATCACATTGAGAGGCTTCAAATGAATATCGTTGAGACACTATACAAACTTGAGATAATATTACCTCCATCATTTTTTGACTCAATGGAGCATCTCCCTATACATCTACTATTTGAGGCAAAAACTGGAGGACCGGTCCAATATAGATGGATGTACCCATTCAAACGGTTAGATATTACAGTTGCATTGTAATTCATATATAAAAGTATTTCCTATGTTTTTCTTAATTGAAAATACTTGATTAATTCAATGTAGGTACTTGTTTAATCTCAAGAAAAATGTTAAGAACAAGGCGCATGTTGAGACTTCGATATGTGAGGCCTATATTGTTGAGGAGATTTCAACATTTATCTCGTATTATTTTGAACCTCATCTGAGAATGAGAATCAATCGCGTTCCACGGCATGATGATGGCGGTGAAGTGCCCTTCCAGTGGGAACTTGTCAATATTCTCCAATACTGGACGACCCACACCTAAAAATGTCTTAAGATGAAGATATTTGTTGGAAATAGAGTTCAAACAAGCACACAACTATATTCTATTTAACTATGATGAGTTGAGACATTTTATTCAGTAAGTTTATATATGTGTAATACTAATTAAACTTTGTGAGTAATATACTGTTAATTATATATTGTAGTATCATACACTCATTATCACTTGCAGCCAACATCGACAATATTTGCTCTCCAATAACTCACAGCTGACCGAATCCCAGATCTTTCAATTACAAGATGAACAATTTGCCACGTGGTTCAAAACACATGTAAGCACTATCACAAACTCATTCTAACTTGTAAAATTACTGTACGTATACATGTCATTACGAGATTCTCGTTCATTTACTGTTTATTGATGTACATTATATACAAAGTTTATCAAATGGGAAGGAGTGCGTCTAAGTCATTGTCTTCACTAAGCCTAGGGCCTGAAAGAAAATGTAAGTGCTACAACGGGTATTTTGTCAATGGATATGTTTTCCATAATGAAGAATACGGGCAAGGAAGAAAGACATACAACAGCGGTGTTTGTGTTAAGGGATCCACTAGTAGTGAGTTAGAAGTTGACTACTATGGTAGATTAGAAGAGGTCGTTGAACTACAATATCATAACGAGCAGAATAGAGTGTTTTTATTCAAATGCTATTGGTTTGACACAAATGACAGAGGAATCAGAGTTGATCCACACTATGGTCTGGTCGAAATCAACTTCAAAGCTAGACTCCGCAATATAAACGATGTCTTTGTTTTTGCAAAGCAATGTCAACAAGTTTATTACACATACACCCCTTCATTTAGAAAGGATCGATCAAGAGTGGATTGGTTGTCCGTTTTAAAAACGAAACCTCGGGGTCATGTCGAGGTTGTTCAGGATGAGAACAAAGACACAAGTGTACGAAATGAAGTCTTTCAAGTTAGTGAGTTTGTTGAACCATATCGAGTTGCTCCTTCGATTGAATTGGAAGAAAATTTAAATTTTCATGTTTTCGATGATAGTCTTGTTAATGTTGACGCAAAGGAGTTGAATGTTGTTTTGAGCTCTAGCAGACAAGCAAATGTCGATGAAAAAGATGATATTCATATTGAAGATTGTGATGAAGGTGGTGACAATTCAATTGATGACGAAGAAGAAGAAAATTCTGACAAACAATTAAAATGAAGCCTAGTGTAAAACCCTTTTTTTCATGTAATTTAGATTATGGAGATGATATATTTTGTAACACGAAATATTTATTACTTGAAATAATTACTTGAAATGCCACAATCATGAAATAATTACTTGAAATGCCACAATCACCGACGTCCATACCGACAGAATAAGTCTGTTGGCATTTCACAGAGAGTTCAAAAATAATTACTTGAAATTCCACAATCACCGACACCTATACCGACGGCATAAGTCCGTCGGCATTTCACAAAGAGTTCAAAAATAATTTCTTGAAATGCCACAATCACCGGGACCCATATGGCATAAGTCCATCGGCATTTCACAGAGAGTTTGAAAATAATTACTTGAAATGCCACAATTACTTGAAATAAGTCCATCGGCATTTCATAATGACGGATTAAGTTCGTCAATTTAAAAGGTATGTGTTTCTTCTATTTTATTTTACTTTAAGGTTTTGTTTTTTTGCTAGTTTTTTTGTTATGTTTTTTGTTTTGGTGTATTTTTTGTAATGTAGATAAAGTATTGAATTCAACACATTATTAAAGTAAGCATATTTCATTCCTAAAGTCTATAGTTTGTTTTTCAATTTATTGAATATGTTTTATTGTTGTATTGGCATAATTGTTATTAGTTAATTTGTTGAACATTTATTGTTAATGTTGAATTTACCTTAGAATTAGTAATTGAATATGTTTGAATAATTATTAATTTTACTCTATTATTGCATGATTTGTGTTTAATTTTTTCCATTTATTTTGATTGTTAGTCTAGAGTTTTTTTTAAATTTATTGTTTTGTTGTATTAGCATAATTATTGAATAATTTTTGAATTGTAATTGTTAATGTTGAATTTACCTTAGTATTAGTAATTGAATATTTTGGAATAATTGTTAATTTTACTCTATTATTGCATGATTTATGTTTAATTTTTTCCATTAATTTTAATTGTTAGTCTAGAGTTTTTTTTATTTATTGAATATATTTTATTATTGTATTGGCATAATTATTGAATAATTTGTTGAATTGTAATTCTTAATGTTGAATTTACCTTAGGATTAGTAATTGAATATGTTGGAATACTTAGTATAGATTGGGTCAATTGGTTGTAGCTATTGTTAATATGTGCAGGTTTGTGGATTTGGTTAGTATCTAGTATAAGGGAGGTGCTGTCGAATTTTTTTTTAACATTTGAATTTAATTATATAATTATTTGTCTAAAATTATATAAATGCGTAGAACGAAAACCAGAGTTGGTCGCTCATGTATGGTCGCAGCTAGTTCATCTAGCAATAAGGATGATATTTCCTTAGGTGCCTCTTAAGACACCACCTATGCCGTCAACCGATGCTATCTCTTCCAGCGCTACTTCACAACGCAGAGACGGCGTGCCTTCGCAGCGAAATCAATTTACCCGCAAGTACGAGGCACAGTGGAAGGACGACCTTTCAATAAGTTTGTTAAGGTTTTAGTTTTTTTTTTAATTACAACATAATTTATGAAGTAATCACTATTGAATTTATTTCATTTATTTTCAGGTTCACAATCATTGAACCCAAGTAATATCACCGGCGTTTAAATCGTTGATGGAAATTCCATTGTTTCAATGGAGTCAGATTTCCAAGCATCCTAAATGGATGCCTCAAATCAATGCATGGTTTGACAGGTTTGAGGTTGGTGTTAATTTATAATTTTTAGCTTATTAATATAATTGTAAATAAATTATTATTTTTATTTAAAATTAATTATTTATATACAGAACAAATTTGCTGGGACAGTGAGCACAACACTATTGCGAGGAGGGTGTGAGAAAATCACGTGGCAACTAGGTAACATCGAAAACAATTCAAGATTTTTTTAAGACAAAAATTTATGTTTTGAAATGTAATTTTTGGTTGTGTGAAGTAGGTTGCGTGATTTTTGGTATAAAGCACAAAAAAAGGCAAAAAAAACCGCGAGAGATAGGGGTTTCCAAGGCTGGAACGATGTTGCGGTTTGGAGGGATTTCAAACCGATATACATCCCAGAAGATATATGGCCGTACTATCTTGAGCACGTGATGTCTGAGCGGTTCACACGACGCTCACAATCCGATGCTGGCAATCGGAATCGGCCAATTCATGTCTCGGTGACAACGCACACTGGCAGCTCTGTTCTATTTGCTGCACATGCGAAATGAATGGTAAGATTAATTTAAATGAAATATATCATTAAATTAAGTTGTTAATAAATCTTTTTTCATTATAGGCTACGTCTCTTGGACGTGAGTCGAGCCTGATGGAGCTGTTTATGGAGACGCACGTGCGGAGTCAAGACCGCCAAAAGGGGGTGCAACAGTTCGTTGATAACCGTGCTCAACATTTCATGGTATGTTTGTTCAACCATTTTATTCTGTAAGTTATTATGTTTATTAAATTGAATATGATGATTACTTTTTTTTTATTTTCAGGAGACCTATAATAATCGATTGAAGGAGAGATACAGGGACGATATTTTGACCCATCCGGAATTCAATCCGGATTTGTGAATGGAGATTGGATTGTTAGGAGGACCCGATAAAAATCGGGTTTACGGGCTCTCCAACACTACGGCCGACAACTTGAGGACGGCTCGTAATGTTTCAACCGTTGGGAGCTTCCAATATAAGGAGTTCGTGGCCTTGCAGCAATGCATGGCTCATCTCACCGAAAGATACAACCACCTATCAGTGGAGTACACACAACTCAAAGCGTCTCATACACAACAAAGAGCGGAGTCTGCACAACAAAAAGTGACTTATGAACAGCTTCATGAAGTGGTGATGAACATGGCAGCACAGAGTGGAACATGTGCTTTTAATCCTTTTTGGCCGTATAACCACCAGCCTCCTTCTCCAGGATCTCCTCCTCCTCCTCCAGCTCCACCTTTATATTAATTTGTAATAAGCATTATTTACCTTTAAAATTTCATTTAATATTTTTTTTGAAACACATTCAGTTTGTAATGAATATTATTTAACTTTGATTTTTTGTTTTGATGTTTAATATAAATTTTATTTGCATAATTGGTTTTTATTACCATTAATTTATTTAATTTTATGTTATGTATTCTCAATAATTTTAAAAAAAAATTAGAAAAACTAAAATTACTTACGGAATTAACCCGTCGGTGTTTGACAGTAGCATTCACCGACGCATTTACAGACAGATATATTCGGTCGGTATTTCAAACACTCATCGATTGATTTACCAACAGACTGAATCTGTCGGCATTTGACACAAGTACCGACGAATTTACATACGGATATATTCGGTCAGTATTTCAAACACTCACCGATAACTTTACCGATGGTATATATCCGTCGGTCAATCACGATATCACCGACGGATGAAAATCCGTCAATATATTACAAGCGCGAAACTATTTGTTTTTGCGAAAATTCTATCTGTAAAACCATCGGCAAATGATTTTTTTGTGTTTCCGACCGATATAGCGACGGAATTAGGAATCACCGACGAAGGGAAAGCCGACAGACATAATCCGTCGATAAAGACGTCGGTAAATAAATCACCGACGAACTGCTAATCACACACCGACAGAATATTTTTGTCGGTAAAACTGTGAAATCTTGTAGTGTCATTCTTAAAATTCCTACAAGTGTTACTTCAATATCAAGGAAGGGAAAAGAAAAGGATGTGTCTATCTTAACAAAGAAAGAAAAGGATTTCTTCTACCCATATAAGAAACAAACAAGTAGTTGGTGTTAATTTGGACAAAGATGATAATGCCAAAAAAATATGCCCTTGATAAAGAAGACAACACTTACGATTTCTAGTATGAAAATAATGTGTTTCAAAAGATTCACTCAAGAAAAAATCCACTACTACCACCTTAATGGTAAAGAAAGGGAGTGCACAATCCTTTTCTTAACAATTGGTAAAAGAAAACTTGTCTTTTCTACATTTTTTCATCAATTGTTTTTTAAAGATGCTTACAATGATATATATTTGGAAGAGGAGGAAAAAGACTATGTTAAAGTAATTTTAATGTTGCAGATAGTGAACATGAAGATAATGATCATCACTAGAAACATTTAGAATATACCAAAAAGGTGTTCAATTTTTACAGACCTAGCTTTTTTACGAAGTTCCTGGTACATCAATAATGCTAAATAATATTGATAAATTGGGTACACTTTTTTTTTCTTCAATTTATATTACATATCATATGTAACCCTTTTTTTCTTTTATTGTTCTTTGTTTCAATTTGGTTAACAAGACATTGGGACTGAATTTGACATGAATCTTAGGCTAAATATGAGTGTTCTTTATGTTGTTACCCCTAACCCCTTTAATCTTTTAACTAATGGGATTGAAAATTCTCATCCTTTTATCAAGTTTGCTATAAAAGCAGTCTAATCATTGATCTATGACACTGCCTCTAACAATTCTTAATAATATAGGCATTATCTTGTATACTTCTTTAACTACTATCGCCTTTGAGCCTTCAAGAGTAACTAGGTATTATACTGATGATATAGTTGGTGATATAAAATCTAACTTTGTTATTAAGTGTTGGGAGAGTATCAAATTTAAGATCATCTATACACTAATCTATTACATTCTTGACTTAGCTAATAAAGATAAGAAGATCTTCCACTCTATCAAAGATATAAGTGTTGATTTCTTCTCTATCAGAATAATGGTGATTGAGGTTATTTAAGATGTTAAAAGACTTAACCATTTAAAGTCTTTATAATCTCCTATAATGACATTAAAGAAGCGAGCCTCGAAAATTAAAAAGCTTAAAGGATCGTACAAAAGCTCTAAAGCTTTTGAAAAGGATGCCTCTAGATGTATTTACACTACCTATGTTAAGATAACAAAAATAGAGGAATAACTCAAGGAATTGCAGCGTAAAAAGACCGAGTCAAAATCATCCTTTAAGGCTTGTGAGCAAAAAAAACTTTCTAAGAGAAAAGTTGTAACCTTTGGTATTCGAGCTGAGATCAACATAATATCTACTTTCCATGTGATAAGTGAAGCTTACATAACCATTTTTCAATAATTAAGAGGAATTGGAGACCAAACAAAATGAGTTAATGGATATGACCGGAACCATAGTATTCCTACAATTTCTCATATCTTGAACCTTTTTTCTTTTTCTTTTCTATTATTTCTTTTCCTTTAGAATACATTTTTTGTTCAAGTAACATTAGCTCATGAATTTATTTTGAGAATACATACTTGTTATAGTAGAACTCTCCTTTATCAATAAATTTTATCTTTTTCTCTTACTTGTATCTTGTTACTTATGCTTTTATGTTATGATTATGTTGTCAGGTTACTTACTCTCTTTTTTCACCATGTGAACAATTATATGGGTCAAAATAGTTTTAAGGGATGATGTGACTGTATTTGGAATAATTTCTAAGCTGCTTACGTATCTTTATGGATAAAGGATCAAATCATAACATAGTTTTTTCTTATGCTTTTTTAAGCGTGTGTGATTGTATTAGAAACAAGTTTCAATATGCCTATGTAACTTTATGAATAGAGGATAAAGTTATAACTTAGCTCATGTGGACAAGAAGCTACGTCAAGTCTCAAACATGGTATGTTTTTAATAACTTGCCATTGAAAAGCCCAATCCTCAATTTGTTCTCATCGATGATCTTATAAATTCTATTGGTGTAGACTTCTTGAATCATATAAGGTTCATCTCATTTAAAGAGGAACTTGTTGCCCATGTATTTTAACATGATTATTAGGCATTGATCTGTTAAGACAAGATTTCTACTTGGAATGTATGTGGTCATACCTTATTGTTGAAAGCTCTACAAAGTCAAGCTTGATAGCACTTTAAGTGTTATTGTGCCTTAATACGCTTTTCTTCTAAGGCTTCAAGTTATTCAACATATGGACGAATAATGTCATCATTTAAGAGTCCTTATTGTATTGTGTTCCTTAAATATGGAATTTAATGTTATAGTGAAAGAACAACTTCAATACTGTATACCAAGAAATATGGAGTAACTTGATTTGATGTTTAGAAAGGAGTACATTAAGCTCATAGTCCTTCTCTAATTCTTTAATGTTAATCTTTCTTTAAGCAATTCACCACTTCCTTGAGAATATTACATAAGATCATGTTAAACATTTATTCCAAACCATTAGCCAAAGAGTATTGTATATAGAAGAGTTATGTTATTTAAAATCAAATTGTACATATGACTTGTTCATGAAAGTATTATAGAACTCATTTTTATTTTCAGTTATGATATAATGGGGGTACCCTATAACAGTAGAAGATGTTTGTCAAGATGAAGTTCATAATTATCTCTTTCTTGACCTTTTTTAATGTTGCAGCTTCATCCCACTTCGAGAAGTAATTGGTCGTAACCAATATGTAAAGATTCCATTCTAAGCTTTTTTGGTCACCTTACCACATCAAGTCCCTAAATATTAAAAGACCAAGAAGTAACTGTCGGATGTAAAGGCTCGGGTGATGGGTTGATCAAATTAGTATGAAATTAAAAGTTTGACATTTTCTAACATGGTCCATAAATATTTTCACCATATAGGCTAGTAGTATGCCATTATTTTTATTCAAAAATGAAGTTTAGGACTCGATTGACGTGCTTCATAAATCCTTTTTCTTATCCAAGACAACACAAAAAAACTACATCAAAAGAGCATTAATAAAGAGTGTCTTAAAAGTATATAAAATGAAAATCTCTTCACCACACCTCTGTTTAGTGGCATAGGTCTTCAAATTATAACACCCTCGTCAACTAGAAGATGTTGATAAGGGTTAACATGAAATTTTACAATAAGTTTACACATTTCCATAAAACAAAAATGAGCCTTTATTATGGCTATTTTTTACATTTATGTATACACGTAGTCATGCTCCTTTATTTATTAATAATTTTATTGAAATTTTGGTAGAGTTTCCTCTATATATAAACGTGCTAAGTTATCGACTACTCCTTCCATATAACAAGTTATTATCACAAACATGGTCCAATTGTCCTAAACCTTATTTCACATCATTTCAACCAATAATTTACCCCATTTATTCTTTCAACCCTCATTATATCATACATGTAGTCATTACTTATACACGTAGTCATGCTCCTTTATTTATTAATAATTTTATTGAAATTTTAGCAGAGTTTCCTCTATTTATAATCCATTTGCTACTTATGCAAACTTTTTATTTTTATTTGAATTTAAATTAATGTCCAACATAAAACGTGATTATATTATTGATGCATGCCATGAAAAAATTATGTAAGGATGTACACCAACTTGCATAATAATATTATATATATGGTTTTCATGCACAATTCTAAACATAGATAGAAAATGTCATTGAAGAATGAGAGAGTGTAAGAGAGAACTTTTATTTAGGTCTATAAAATTATTTAATATACAATAAAAGTTTTAAATCTAAAGTCCAACTACAATCGAACTATTAGGTCAGCCGATACGAGAAGGTCCTTCAATAAAAATTTAATAAGCATAAGTTCGTATTACAATATAATTTATCCGAGCACCTATCTTTTTATCCAACCTTATAGAAAATTTCATGAACAATGGTCATAAATTTCACACTAATAAAACATCTAAATATTCGTACTCAACATGAGTAAGATCTTACTCTCAATTTCAAGTCAATTAGTGTACTTTGATTTATATCGTTATCAAATATTTTGTAATGACTTATTATTGACCTTTGATTTATCGAAAACAACTTAATTTACCATAATTCTCAAATAGCTTTGGGCAATAACACAACATTGGCCTTCAAATTTGTAAAAACAACAAAAACACATTTAGTCTTCGAGTAATTTCACAGATCAAAATATTGGCTTTTGTCTCAACGAAAGCAACCCAGTCACATTGATTTCTGTACAACTTTGAAAAATAATTTCAACATTGTCTTTTGCATTTACGAAGGAAATCCAATCACATTGATTTTCAAACAATTTCGAAAATAATCACAACATTGGTTTTTGCCTTAGCCAAAGCAACCAAATCACATTGATTTTCGAACAACTTTGAAAACAATCACAACATTGGCTTTCATCTTGGCAAAAGTAACCCAATCACATTTGTTTCCGAACAACTTCAAGAACAATCACAACATTGGCTTTTGCCTTAGCGAAAGCAATCCAATCACATTATTATTTCACGTAACTATTTACAATTCATTTGGATTCATTTCATACATAGCATTTTATAGTTACAACCAATAACTTAATTGATATCATAAAATTATAGGTAAAACTTTACTTACCTGCTCTTGTACTCACGTGAGCTCCACCGACAGAAGATCTCGTCCATGGTGTCCCCCCTGAACCATACAAATACTTTCCGTTAGTACATTATTTACAATCCACGTACTAATTCTTTGTACAAGAAATACTTCTTTTAATTTCAAACTTAGACTCACTATGTTTAAATCGAAAAACTTATGCACACATGTAATTAAATAAATCAATAATCATTTGTTTCAATAAATAAAAAAAAACAAAGTCATTAATGATAACTAAAGACATAACTAGAAAAATCAATAGATAAAACACATTAATTTTAAGAAATGATCCTATAAAAACCCAACCAAATGAGACTAACCCACTAAACCCATAGTCTAAGTGATATGACCAATACAAATGAATAAAAAGAAAATTGAAGAAAATCACGAAGCCCATTATTAAAAAATTCCAACCTTCAAGGATGGAACTGGAAAAAAAATTCTCAATCAATCTAATATTAAAGGATGAAATCAAAAAACAAAAATATCAAATTTAAAAATTTGTAAAAACAAAGAGCGACAAATAAAAAGAACTGACATAACCCGAGTCATTTTCAAAATCAATGAAAAATTTAATAGAATGCAAGTAAATAAAAATAACGAAACTCAATCTCCAATTGAATAGATGTTAAAGTCTGAAAGGGAAAAAAACATGAGCTTAAAAAATCAAGAAAAAAAATCCAAGAGAACCTTCTAAACCTAGGTCAATTTCTAAAACTCACAACTCATAAAATTCTAAAACATCATCTCCTCACAAAAAGAACACACGGACAATTCAAATGCCACCATGAAAAGCGGCGTTTGGCCACTGGATGACCTCGTATATGATGCTCGAAGGCACAATGACCATTCATGCACTAACAAGTGTAGGGCACACATTATCAGCTTTTTTTTAATAATATTTATATTTATAAAATCACAAAACAACCCTTATATCAATATGATAATTACCAAGAAAACAAAAATAAAAAGACAATAATGTCCTTATATGTAAGTTAAAGAAAATTCTCTTTTTAAGGGCATTTATGTCATTCTATCGTGCTTACAAAAATGAAAAGAGAAATGCCCTTGGACATTACTTGATTCCAAGGGTAATGAAGTCATTTTACTATGCATCAGAATAGTAAAAAGACTGATCTTTCACCATTAAGTAATGATCAATGGACCCCATGAAAAAATCATATTATTAATATGTAATTTTATGGTTCATATGCATGTTGTTTTCCTACCTTTTAGATTTTCTTATCATTATAATTATAACACGTAGACTTTATGGTATTATTAATATCTTAGGAAAAATAGAAAGGACATCTTTTTTTTAAGGGTTATTTTCATCTATTTCCTAAAAAAAAGAAAAAAAATGTGTGTTGTTATAAAAATTTATGACAACGTTGTTAGAGTTTTTTTTTTCCACATTAGCACAATGAGCAAACTTATTTGTCAAACTAGCATAGTTGGGAAAATAATATCCACTCTAGAATAGAAACAGTAGTCACATATGTAGTACATGTGCGACCTATAGGTGGTGCATGTACTGCATGTACAACCTAATAAAATTCATAAAATTTTATTCTTTCATTCATTACTCAAATAATTAACCTATGCAAAAGTCAACATACATTTTTATGAAGATACAATGGCATGAAAAAAAAAAACAAAAATGATCCAATGGCTAGAAAAAAAATTGACATGGAAGAAAAGGAGAGGAGAGAGAAAAGAAAAAAAATAATGGAGGCGTTGGAAACACACTAGAGCTTCAATGATAAAACTCTCAGTACCATCAAAATGATATCAATGAGACAAATTCATATACCATGAAAAACTAACTTTGAAGCCGGTGATGAGATATTAGCAAGTGAGCATGTCGTTGTTTTTAGCCTGTAGCGTGACTCATCATTAGCTTCTTAATTGGCTTTCCATAGTGTCTATAGATTCATCTCATCGATATCTTTCTTGTGGTATTGAGAGTTTCATCATCGGAGCTATGCTGTATCTTTGACGCCTCATTCTTTCTTTCTTTTCTCTCTCATCTCTTGTTTTTTTTTTCCCATGTCATCTTTTTTTTTCCTAACCATTAGATCATTTTTGTTTTCATGCCATTGGATCTTTATTAAAATACATGCATGGGTTAATTATTTGGAAAAGAAATATAAGAATGAGAATTTGTTAGTTGCGCATGTGCTACATGCGCAACTATGAATTTTAATAGGTTGCACATGTAGTGAATGTGCAATGTATAGGTTACGCATTTACTACATGCACGACCAGTTGTTGCGTATGTGCTACATACACCACTTATAGGTCATACATATAATAAATGCACAACCATTATTTATGTGCTAAGAATTATTTTTCTAACCGTGTTAGTTTGGAAAATAAGTTTGTTTACTGTGTTAATGTAGGAAAATACTTAGCATCTTTAGTACTCTCTCTATTCATTTTTGTACATTAAATATACTTAGTAAACCAAGGAATAAGGAAAAAGAATTTGAAAATTTCCATTAATATTTTTCATTTAGACATTTAAAAAAAGACAATAATAATAGGTTCATCTCTCTTTTGGATATAAAGCAAACTTATGAAATGAATGAAATATAATCATTGTGTTCTTCTCCCTATTTATTTTTTATTTTTTTTAAGCCAACACATCATTCATCTTTATTTATTTATTTATTTTTAAAGTAAACAGACAACTCCTCACCAAAACTTAATTATAAAATATAAAAGAAAAGAATAATCAAATAAAAAAAGTTGAAGGGTCATGTGCACATAAGCTAGAAGTTTAGGCTCGCGCTCGTGGCCAACATTTAAAGCCTGTACCCACGTAAGGGGTTCTATTTTTTTCTTAAATTATTTATTAATTTATTTTTAAACATCACGAAACTTAGCCGACAATGCGTCATCCGTTTACAACCTTTCTGATCATTGAAGGTGGCTCCATGATCAAAAAATCTGATTCCAAGTTTATAGACCCTATAAAGCTAGATTTCAACCATATGTTCACAAAAAAAAAATCAAAAGAAACATCCTATGAACATTTAAAACCCCGTTTCTAAGAATAGAACACCTTCCAATCGGTCTAAGAACTCAAAATCAAATAATTTTTTTTTCCCAATTCTTATCTATTTTTTTGATATCATTGAAGATGAAGACTATCTCTATTGAGTTCCTCTCCTAAAAATGAATCTATAGAAACTAAAATCAAAGTTATTGATTGTCAAAGTTCTATCATTCGAGAGCTTTCTCTCTTCTAAATTTTTTTGTCGACTCACTCTCCTCTTTCAAGATACATAAATAAAAAGGTAAAAAAATAAAAATAAAATTTGGTACCAAACTGAAAAAACCAAAAACAAAAGACATAGGGCATGGGTTTCCAAGTCCAAGCACACCTGAGTTTTCATGTGAGCTAGGTCATTCTTCCTATTAATGCATGTTTGGCCCTTTAATTTTTTTTATCTCATTATTTTTCTCTTTTCACATGTTATAATTAGATTTTCTTAAATAATATTTAAATAATTATCCAATTATACTATTATTTATAAATAATACTAGTAGTGTCTTTTATGGTAATAATAACAATTGTTTTTCAAATGATTATATATCATACTTATATACATAATTTTTTAAAATGTAGATAATATTTTTGGAAAAATGTAAAACAAAAGAAACACATTTACAAGGGAAATAGGTTTCATCCAAGAGATATTTTTTATTCATTTAAAATTATTTAAAACAAATTTTGATATTAATTTAATATTTTTTTAGTATTAAATTTGAATACGTTTAGTTTCTATACATTAAACAACATAGTTAAAAATATATGCATTTTTTTATTAAAAAATACATTAAATTATTAATAAGAGAATTTATACTAACAATTATATTTTTTATACAGAATTTAAATTATTAATTTTATTACAAAAATCCATCTAAACATCCATATTATTAAATACTAAAAAATTAAACAACACTCAACATCGCATCATCAAGTATCCTCATTTA
>Ga0325414_1004626_pt1 | contig 14440 bp, 5 predicted proteins | sample PopdelMetagenome_8_FD_206183 | JGI IMG/M metagenome (GOLD analysis project Ga0325414, IMG submission 206183) | Populus deltoides microbial communities from Bellville, Georgia, United States - Leaf-PdKOR-R3 | ecosystem: Host-associated > Plants > Phyllosphere > Phylloplane/Leaf | place: USA...
TCATGTGAGTTTGTGACTTCGAAATTATCCTACATATGTATGCTTACCTTTTCTTTTTGTTAAGCCAATAGACTAAATTATATGGGTGTTTGGGAGTGTGGTAATAATTGCGATTCAAAATGTTTTCCGTTTAAAAATATATTAAAAAAACAAATCAAAGAGAAGAAAAGAAGAAAATAGAAAGTTTATCTCTCACCAACTCCAAGCATCACCATGTCTTCCACCTCTCCTCTATCTTCTATGAAAAAGCAACAACAACAAATGCTAGATCAAACCATCATCACCTTTGTTTCCTTCATGCCAACAACCATATGATAATGCTCCATTTTTTTTTTCCCACAACAACACCCTGAGTAGTCCTATCTCTTCACCATCCAGCAACCAAGCCTAGTCGTCGATTTCCCTTCCCCTCACTAGCCATAACCAATCGACAATACCAATAGTCTCTACACAACCCAATGAACTAGCAAGGGAAAAGGAAAGGAGAGAGAGGAAAAAGGCCAAAAAAATGTAAACGTCGATCTCCTACCTCGAGCCTGTTAGTATATATGTCTTATAGCCAACCAATTTGTTACATGTGACACTGACTTTGTTAATGTAAAATTATATTTATTATTATTAAAGGTGTTATTTGTATTTAATATCCATTGATGTTTGATTAATGAGTATAGAGTAAAGATAAAGTTCATAGGAAAAATGTTTTGCAAAGAAAATTATAAAGTTGTTATAATTAAGAGATTTCTTTTACATTATAACATTATTTTTTAAATGTTCCTGATCAATGTTCTATTAATACTTGATATCAATTACAACTTTTGAGAATGATACATATTATATTCTTTTCTTTCTAAAATGAATAAGTTGTTCTCATAAACTGAGGTTTAAGGGTTATCTAGAACTAATATGCAGTTGTTTATCAGATGATATGTACACTAAACAAACTTGCATGAGGACGTCATGTGAAGAGATCATATATGTCTATGGAAATGCTCACGTGACAATTGAGTAAGTTATCTTTAGATCACCTAATTATCTTATATGGGACATGTTATGGTTTATCTTGAACTATATAAAGGTGTTTGAATGGTCAAAAAAAGATTCATCATCCTATGTGAATTAAAGAAAATGTTCAACTTATTCTAAAAAAATATTGATTGTCAAATCCTTGAGAAAAACATAATGAAATTTGAAAAGAGTTTCAAATATTATTCAAAGAATCGGTAACTATGGAGTGGAGAACAAACATGATTTGACAAAGCAAATATATTCCATACTATAATGTCTAAATTAAAACATTTTTGGTAAATAAATAATAATTACACTAAGAAACTAGTCACTAAAAGATTAAGTCGAATCACATATGACTTTTGTAATATTCGGAGGATCATAACAAATTGTTAGACACTGTGATTGATCTTCAAATATGAATCAACCAATTTGTTAAATTGATGATAAATTTATTTATTTAATTTATTAATCTTATTTTATTTAGAACTGTGATTTATATTTTGGGCAACTTATTAGGAACCTAATGAGTCATACACATTAAGAACTTCTAGTAAAAAATAAAACTAGATAATTAATTAAGTTTGTATTGATTGTAAATAAGTTTTAGAAATTAAGAACTAAAATGTAATTAATGTAGGGGATTACAATTCTAGACTTAGAAAAATCAAGCAGGGACTTGATTAAATAAATTTAAACAATTAACCTAAAATAATAAATATGATATTTTTTATGGACAAAGTAATATTTTGCTATTTATAGGGTTATCAAGTTTTTCTTATAAATATAATGCCATGCCTCATATTTTATGTGTGAGCTATACAAACAATATAGATTGTGCAGTATATAGAAACACCTGAAAACATAAAATAAATAGCTAGCTCTTAAAGGCATAACGATCCCTCTTTACTAAAAAGAGTTAAGGTGGACTACAATACCTATAAAACAAGGAAGGGGAAGAACTAATACACCTAGTCTAGCAATCTACGTGCCTCTATCCTTTACTAGCGTGTGCAACCATGCACTATAGCCTAACATTGTTGACGATATGTGTGTCCACTCGTCAACATCACACATCCCGCATTCCCGTAGCTTCCGATTAACCCTAACCACCCTCAAAGGTCAGTTTTGAACCTTTAAATGAAATTCTAAATAAATTTTGATGTGTTATTTATTTTCATGCATATTGTTGTAAAATATCTGAAGTGTTGGGGTTCACACTATTGTGTGAACTATCTAAGGGTATGAAGTCACTGGGGATTTAGTTTTTTAAAGTGAAATAAGGCTAGAATCAATATCCCATAATGGGGTTAAGAGGATGGTTTTCAACAAGTTTATCTAAGGTATAATAGTTTGGTCTCGATGTAAATTTTATTTGTGTTGATTGTGCATAAATCTTTATTGATTTGGTTTCAGTAGTATATTAAGGATTTCATTATCCAAAAATCAACTTAGGATAAATAAATTGTCACTAAGTGTTATCCTTATATTTGTTGAATGGATAATAGGATCACTTCATACGCAACTTTATTTTTTGTTTTATACAAAATATTTTTAAGACAATTTTTTTTTTAGCATTGTATTAATTTTTTCTATTATAAAAAAAACTACTTATGATAAATGAACTGTCACTAAGCATTGTTCTTAGATTTGTTGAATGGAAATAAGATCGCTTAATATATAACTTTATTTTTGCTATATGCAAAATATATTTTTAAGATATAATATTTTTTTTCTTGCAAGTTTTGTATTAATTTTTTCTATTATCCAAAAATCAATGTTGGATAAATGAACAATTACTAGCATTATCCTTAGGTTTGTTAAATGGTTAATAAGATTGTTTAATACATAACTCCACTTTCATTTTATATAAAATATTTTCATATAAAATATTTTCAAGCAATGATATTCTTCCTTGCAATTTATGTTGTATATTAACTGTATTTATTCATAAAATTAACCCGAGATAAATAAACCATCATTGAGCATTGTCCTAGGATGTTACCTAATAGGTAGTAGAAGCAATTAATATGTGACCTTTTATTTTATAAACAACAACAACAATAAAAACAAAGGGTTTTCTTTTGTGAATTTAGACTTGTGGGTTCAAGAGTGCCCCTAACAATACTTTTCTAGACTATTTTTCAAGCTATCTAGTCAATTACCTTTCAAAAATGGAGTCAACTATGGTGAAAACATTATTTTAAAAATTATAAAACGTAAGTATTTTAAAAACTTAATGTTAATTATTAATTATAAATATTATTAGTACATATTCATTCCTTATTTGAATTTGAATTTGAATTCTTTATGCTCATGTTGATGTGTGTAAGTATTTTTTGTGTTTTTATTTGGGACAACCTTCTTTGATGTTCATCACTGAACTAGGTATGGTTCCTAGCATTATTGATCCAATAGCTTTGTACTATGATAATAATGGATTCATTACACAAGCAAAGAAACCAAAATCTCATCAATGATATAAAAATATACTTGGACAATTCCATTTGATTAGAGAATCATAGAAAGAAGAAGATGCAAAGATAGAACGAGTATATGTTAAAGAATATCTTATGAATCCTCTTACTAAGCCACTATCCTAGTAAAAACATTATCGTCAAGTAGAGCGATATGGTATTCGATATATGAGTGATTGGCTTTAATGCAAGAGATTGTTAGTGTATATGCATTTTAGTCAATCAGTTGGTTACACGTAGCTTGACTTTTTCATGTAAATAAATTTAATTTATTAATAAATGCTTATTTATCTTTAATATTCATCAAATATTTGATTAATGAATCTAGAGTAAAGATAAAGTCCTTGGGAGAAAAATAATTTGCAAAGAGAATTATAAAATTGTTATAATTATGAAATTCCTATTGCATCAAAGCATTGTTCCTAAATATTCTTGGTCAATGGTCTATTAAGACTGGACATTAATTAGAGTTGTGAGACTGATATATATCATGTTCCTTTTTTTATGAAAGAAAACAATTGTTCTAATAAGTTGAAGTATAAGGGGTGCCTAAAACTAATATATGAGTACTTATCATATGACATGTACATTGATGTGCTTATTAGATGACATGTACATTGATCTGACTAGCATGAAAATTCCATACAGTGAGATCATATGTGTCTATGAAAAGACTCACGTGACAGTTGTTTAATTGGTCTTTAGTAGGGGTGATCATTTTCGTTTCGGTTCGGTTTTTACCTTTAAAAAACAACCAAACCATTTTTTTAAAAAAAGGACCCAAACCGAACCGGAATCGGTCCAAACCGACTGGTTCCAGTTTGGTTTGGGTCCGGTTTTTTGAGGTCCAAAACCAGAAAAACCTATGGTTATTATGGTTATTCCTGTAATATGGTAATATGTTTGTATCTTCGGTCTGTTGGTTTTCACCATGTGATTGTCTTCCAAAGACTGGTAGTTGAGATGTGGTCAATTCAATCCTATCAGAAATACCTGGAACAATAAAAGGCTCCGAATCATAAGTTACTTTCTCATAGGGCTTATAGCGTTCCATATTTTCTCGGACACAACGAGTGAAGCATCTATTCCCAATGAAAATAATTCTTGGAACGCCAACACTGTTAATAGCAACAGCAGACCAGCGATGAAACACGTCATGAACAATACAGTCAGGTTTTCGTTCAAGTAAAAGATTTTTATTGAGGTTCTTGGAGCATAGAAGTATCAATGAAGGAGGTTGCAAACATGTCTATATCGGCTATTTCGACGCTATCAGATAGCTTAAGGACGTGATTAGAGATAGGAAGACCAAATTTTTTTTATAACGGTTGATGGATTTTCGGAAAGAAAGGGAATGTTTTGAGGTTCAAACCGGAAACCGGGTCGAAGGGGAGGGGGCGGCTGTGAAAACCCGCTAAATTATAATCTGAGTAAAATAAATAAAGTACCGAATAGATTAAATAAAAGGATTCCAAGTATTGTAATTGGATACAATAGAATAAAATATAAGATGTTAAGGTGAGAATTAAGTAAAAAGAAGAGTTGAGTGGCAAAAATAGAAATAAGGGCCAATGTGTAAATAAGTAAAAGTTAGATTATAAATACTTCATTTTTTTCTCTTTTAGCCGTAAGCTTCAAACAAAGAGAGGGGGGAGAATTGTGTGATTTTTCTACTTAAATGCTCATTGATTTCACTAATTAAAGTGAGTAATTAGAGTGAGTAACTTAATTAAACATAAAGAGGGGGTTGATTTTAAGGTGGTGAATGCATTGAAGGAAGGATTTCAAGCTAGGGTTTGAAGAGGGAGAAGAAGAAAACTTGATTTTTCTTGCATTCTTTCCTTAAATCCTTATCAAAGTGAGGTAAATAACATGCTCCAAATGATTAATTCCTTTAATTTTATGTTTGATGAAGGATTATGCAAAATTATGATTACGTGAAATTGTGGATTTATGTTATAATTTATAGGAATGATGCAAATTATGTTTGAACCATGTTAGAAAACATGAATTATGATTGGGTAAGTGTTTAATTTTAAGTAAAAGAAACAAAAATTATTTTCCTCATTTTAATTGAATATTTGGCCAAAAGAGGAATAATTTGGGGGAATTGAGGTTAAATACAATTGTTTGGAAAATATGGGAAGATAAAGGTTTGTAAGTGTTGTTATATGAATGAAGTAAGAATTTTTTAAAGAGAAAAGAAAAATCTTCACTTCCCTAGGTTGTTTTTGGCTAAATAGAGAAGAAAAATTAGAGAATGGAATTTAAATAATATTATTGAGGAATCTTACCAAATTGAAGATAATTGATGTTGATAGATTAAATTGTATAAGGATTTTTGTGGAAAAAAAAGAAGTAAATGTTTCATAAAGGAGGGTTTTGTCCTCCTTGAATTAAAAGTCAATTAAACTTAATTAAGGGTGTTGGATTTAATCAAAGAATATGTAATGGGTATTAGAATTTTACCGGTTCGAATGAATGAACAATGACAAAGTAATTTTTGTTGATACAGAGGAGGCCGCAGGACCTAATCAGCAACAAGGGACATCTTCACGCGCACAGACACCAGGTAGGTGTTCGACACCTTGGAGTAATTAATTAGTTTATATTTTATTATTATTATTATTATTGTAGAATGAGTTTTTATAGATTGTAAATTCTAGTGTTGGTTACTGGAAATAATGCCCTGGTGAATGGGCAAGCCTTGAAAAATTATTTCCTGGTTATTGAAAATAATGCCTTGGTGAATGGGTAATTATTGAAAATATGTTTTGTTGAATGGACAAGCCTTGAAGATCATTTCCTGATTACTAGAATTTATGTCTAATTGCATGACCATGTTAAGAAAATTAATTTACAAATTAATGAGATAGTCACTTGATGTAAAATAGATTAATAGTAAAACTTTGAAGTTAAATATGCTGGTTTGTGGGAGACACTCTTGATATTTTTATTTTAGTAGTTGTATCCCTATGTCTAGAAGAGAATTTATGAAATTAGAAACTTCAAAAAAAAATAAGACAATTTATTCTATGATATGAAAGTCACTTTAATGTATATGAATAATTAGTCCTTAATCAATTACTTATTGAAATGTGCAATTGTTTTAATCATGTTTTATGCGATAATGTTTTTAGGTACATCGCACCCTCGATCTGGAAAGTAGATGTTTGGATAAATAATTTTGTTATGTGATTAATGTAATGGGAAGAACTAATATTTTGTTGTAATATACTTCCATATCTAAAAATGTAATGTTTAACTTATTATCTTATGTATGATGTAATTTATAATGTTATTATTATTATTAAGTTGAATTATGGTTGGTTGTGTATATATTTGAGCACAAATACAAAAAAAAAAAAAAGAGAGAGAGACAATGCATGTTAAGAATTTATTAGTTTTATTATAGTGTTCTATAGAAAAATAAAATTGAGATATTGAAATATGCTTGAGTTTTTTTGAAGTCCAAATAATGGGACGAATATTGCGATTGATGTTACAGGTTGAGAAATGATGAAGTCGATAACTTGGTATCTAAAGAATACAAAGAAAACTCTGCTGAAATTTCAGGAAAATTATATATATATATATATATATATATATATATATATATATATAATATATATAAGAATATATATAATATATTTTGAGTTTACAATTTGAGATTGTTACAGCGGCTGTGTGAAAGGAAAGCAGAAAATTGAATTTGAAATGGTATGCCCTAGTTAAAAGGGAAAGTAATGAGAGGACGCGGCTCGCGGCTTGGACCACTTGGTTTTTTTTCATTCCTAAACCAAACCGGTTCGGTTCAGTTCAAGTTGGCCAGTTCAAGCACACCAAAACCAGAAACCGAACCGAACCAGATATTTTCCTAAATATTTTAACTAGTTCAATCAGTTTTTTTTATCGGTTCAGTTTTTTTGTTAATTGTTTTTCGGTTTTCTCGGTTAAATCGGTTTTTCAGTTAATTTACTCACCCTTAATCTTTAGACTTGAGATCACAAAGTTATCTTATATAGGGAGTGTTACGTTTTAATCCTGTTACATGTTGTCTTACTCAAGGGTAACAAATAGGCAACTATTAGGTATAACATGAACTATATTAATGTATTTAAATAATTAAGAGAAGATTCATCACCCTAAATGAATCAGAGAAAATATTTCATATGTTTTGAAATAATATTAATTATAAATCCTTGTACAAAATGGAATGAGGTTTATAAAGAGTTTCAAATCTTATTAAAAAAAATCAATGATTATGGTGTTAAGAACAAACAAAACTTGACATGATAGACACACTCTATACTATAATGTCTAAATTAAAACATTGTTGATGAAGGGATAATAATTATACTAAGAAACTGGTCACTGAAAGGTTAAGTGAAATCACTTATGACTTTCCTAATATTTGAGGGATCATGACATGTTACTAGATATTGTACTTGATCTTCAGATATAAATCAATCAATTATTGAATTGATAATAAATTAATTTATTTAATCCTATTTTATTTAGAATTGTAATTTATATTTGGGTCAACTTATTAGGGAACCCAATGGATCACCAACATAAGAAACATTGGTCAGAAATTAAAATAAGATGATTAATCAAGTGTGACTTGATTGTAAATAAGTTTTAGAAACTAAGGATTAGAGTGTAATTTATACATGGAATTATAATTCTAAACTTAAAAAAATCAAGTAGAGACTTGATTGAATGAATTTCTAAAATTATCTTGAAATGATATATGTGATATTATTCACAAGGCAAATCAATATTTTATTATTTATGGGTTTTTAGGTTTCTCTATAAATAGAAAGTCATGCCTCTTAATTTCCATGAGTAGAGTATAGTATAGAAATAGCACTCAAAGGTATAGCAATCCCTCTTCCATAAAAGAATTTATGAGATTTCTCACTAGTAGTTCGTGTGAATTATCTTTAGAGGCTGGACACTTAGATAGCTTGTTATGACTTTTCTAATATTTGAAGGATCATGATATGTTGCTAGATATTGTACTTGATCTTCATATATAAATCAATCAATTGTTGAATTGATAATAAATTAATTTATTTAATCTTATTTTATTTAGAATTGTAATTTATATTTGGGTCAACTTATTAGGAAACCTAATGGATCACCAACATAAGAAACAGTGGTCAGAAATTAAAATAAGATGATTAATCAAGTGTGACTTGATTGTAAATAAGTTTTAGAAACTAAGGATTAGAGTGTAATTTATACATGGAATTATAATTCTAGACTTAAAAAAATCAAGTAGAGACTTGATTGAATGAATTTCTAAAATTATCTTGAAATGATATATGTGATATTATTCACAAGGAAAATCAATAATTTATCATTTATGGGTTTTTAGGTTTCTCTATAAATAGAAAGTCATGCCTCTTAATTTCCATGAGTAGAGTATAATATAGAAATAGCACTCAAAGGTATAGCAATCCCTCTTCCATAAAAGAATTTATGAGATTTCTCACTAGTAGTTCGTGTGAATTATCTTTAGAGGCTGGACACTTAGATAGCTTGTTATGACTTTTCTAATATTTGAAGGATCATGATATGTTGCTAGATATTGTACTTGATCTTCATATATAAATCAATCAATTGTTGAATTGATAATAAATTAATTTATTTAATCCTATTTTATTTAGAATTGTAATTTATATTTGGGTCAACTTATTAGGAAACCTAATGGATCACCCACATAAGAAACATTGGTCAGAAATTAAAATAAGATGATTAATTAAGTGTGACTTGATTGTAAATAAGTTTTAGAAACTAAGGACTAGAGTGTAATTTATAAATGGAATTATAATTCTAGACTTAAAAAAATCAAGTAGAGACTTGATTGAATGAATTTCTAAAATTATCTTGAAATGATATATGTGATATTATTCACAAGGCAAATCAATATTTTATCATTTATGGGTTTTTAGGTTTCTCTATAAATGAAAAGTCATGCCTCTTAATTTTCATGAGTAGAGTATAATATAGAAATAGCACTCAAAGGTATAGCAATCCCTCTCCCCTAAAAGAATTTATGAGATTTCTCACTAGTGATTCTTGTGGATTATCGTTAGAGGCCGGACACTTAGATAGCTTGTGGTTTGTAATAACTCAGCCTTGAAGCAAATATTCAAAGCCAAAAGGAACATTTAATCTTCAGGTAGTCTTCGCATAAATCCTAAACAACTATATATATGTCTAACAGGATTTTTGAGACTCCTAATAAATAAATTTGTTGTTTTTGCTGCGTCTATTTTTTTGAAAAACCTAATAGTATTTTTATGTGGACTTAACAGGGTGATATGATGTGTTTTTCATGAAAAATATTTTTTATATATATTATAGGTAAATTTTAAAATCATATATAAGTAGGAGGAAAATAAGTTTAGCATTCAATGAGTAATTATATATGAAACTTGTGGGAAAGCTAGGCTATAAAGGTTATAAAGAATACCAAAAAGATATGTAAAACTGACACAACTTCCAAATTGAGACAAAAACTTAGCTTTATAGAATCATAATTTCAAACATCTTTCACATATGACAATTAGTCCCTTTATTATGGTAATGGAACACTCTCATTCTATTTGTAATAATGATAATAATAATAATAATAATTAAGTCAACAACAATGACAATAATAATTGGGGCAACAATATTTATAGTTTAGGAATAGTTTTTGTAAAGATATTTTAAGTATATTTTGTTTGGTTATTTGATCCTGAGTACATTTAAATAAAATATTATTGAAATTTTAGAAGGTTTATTGAAGTTAGTTATTTTGTACCAAGTGATGAACAATAAACCTTAAAGGATAAAAAAATAATCATCGATAGCAATAAAAATTCTAAATTGATTATATTCTAAAATCTTCAACAAGTAAATACTCTAAATTAGTTTTGTTTAAATATTTTTTTATACATGTTTAGAATGCATACTAAGATTGTATTATTATATCTTATGCAAGTTTATGTATTTATTTAGTATGCGTGCTATTTTTATTTGATTGCATAATTATTGAGGTCTTATATTTTTACATGATTATGTATACTAACTTATTTAATTATCTAATTAATTTGTGATTTTTGTTAGATAAATTTTCTAGTGATATCGTGCAAGTACAAGAACACCTTTGGAATGCTCCATGGAGTTTGAACCTTAGCTTAGATAATATTCTCACGCTATGTAATGTTAAACATGCCATGTCCTCAAATTATGATACTAATATTTTAAATTATTTTTTATTTATTATCCTTCGAGATTTGATAGTGGTGCTTGATGAAGAATTGAATATAACATATAATTATAATTTTTTGTTTTAAATTAATTTTTTATGTGTTTTTAAATAGTTTTAATGTATTAATGTTAAAAATAAAATTTTAAAAATACAAAATATTATTTTTATATATTTTAAAAAATAACTGCTATTGTTTTATTTTTTCATCGCAGTTGTTCTTAGTTTAATTTTATTATTGTAATGTAAAAAGACTATGCTGAAAAAAGAAGGCTTTCTTTAATGTTTTTTATTTTTTTAATTTTAAAACGTTGATTCATAAAAAAATGATGCTAGACATTCCATAAATGTTTGTAATCAAGACCAAAATGTTAAAAGATTGTTAGAGCAACAATTATCATTTTTGTTTTTTAAAATCTAATCTTTTAATCAAATCATCAAAACATTACTTAAATGTCTAAATAAGCTTATAAATAAATAAATTAGCACAAACATATATTTCAAAGTAATCAAAATTTGTTTTTATATATTAAAAATTACACAAACTAATCTTATCATAAACCATTCAAACTTTACATAAAATTATTCAAGTTTAAAAGATTTATCATTTAATTTAATAAAAATCCAAACATATTCATTTATTTATATAAAAATTCAAAACATTCTATTATATTAGAGAAAAAGAGAAAAATACTACAGTACGGGGGTAGTTGAGTAATAACCTTTTGATTGTGGAAAAATAAAGTGACACACATTTTGCACCATTAAAAAAAATACACATACATGCCGAGAAAATTAGGTTGGAAAAAAAAATAAAATAAAAAAAATAGCACCCTAAAATCCGGAAGAATTAACTTTATTAGAACATTGTATAGTTATCCAGCTAAAAAGCAGCTTAAAAAATAGAAAGAAAATGAATCATTCACGGGAGCCAGCATCAACCCCCACCACCACGTCTCCGCCCACTTCAAAACCGCGCCCACCCTCGCAAGGATTCCCTCTCCCTTTGTCTCCCGCTTCCTTCCGTCTTCCAACCCCTTTTTTCCCATCTTTCTTCCTTTCCATTTCCATTTTTATTTCTTTTATAATCAATTTAGATAGTATTTATGTTTATGATAATAATTATTTTTTAAAATTTATTTTTAACATTAATATATCAAAACAACCAAAACTCGTAAAATAAATTAATTTGAAACAAAAAATTTAAATATTTTTAAAAATAATTTTTAAATAAAAAAACAAACACACATACTTTTAGTTACTTTTCTAAACCGGTTATACATGAATTAAAATAATTCATTTTATGAAACAAAAATTACTTTTTATAGCTTGATATAAATTTGAAACAGTAGTGGTTTGGAAAGAAATATTTTTGGATTAATTTTTTTATTTTCCAGTGATTATTTTTATTCAATTATCTATATCAAAATTGAAAAACTTATGAAAATTTTATTTTTTATAATATAATAAAATTGGTTTTAACTACGGTGGTTTTAGGTGAAATTTTAAAGTTTTTTAGGAAATAAAAAATATTTTAAATCTAAAAGAAAACATTTTTATAACTTTTTAATGAGTTCAAATGTGATTTTTTTCATTACCTATTTATTTTTTAAATAAACTCATTAAATAAATATTAACGAGATGCCCTGCACGCGTGCTGCTGCGGGCTTATAAAACAAATGTACTTGATAGTGTTGTTATTGTGAATCAGCACTAGATAAATAATAGAAATTAAAGGTATGATGGAGTCAATATTTCATGATGGAAAAAAAATTGTGTTGGTTATCAAAAACTTAAAAACCGAACAAAATGATTTGTAGCAACCCACAGTGTTTTGTGAGAAAAGATACAGTGTTTTTGCTAGATAATTTAGCTTTTTTGTTAATAAAAAGCAAAAAAAATTACAAAGCTAAATTCTCTACTAACTTAATATTAAAAAAAAACCAACAAAAATAATTTTGGAAGGAAAAAAACCCATAAAAAAAAACATTGTGGCAATTGACAATGTTTTGTAAAGAAAATTATAGTGTTTTCCCCAATAAAATTGAAAAAAATTATTTTAGAAAAAATCATAAAAAAAACCCATTTGGAAAAATATTGTAGCAATCCACAATGTTTCGTGAGAAAAACTACAACGCTTTCCTCTTATGATTTAGCTTTATTATAATTATAATTTTTAACCAGCTCAATATTATAAAAAATTTCGACAAAGATAATTTTAGAAAAAATAATAAAAAATCATAAGGGAAAATATTGCAACAATTCACGGTGTTTAAAAAAAAAAACACTACAAAGCTAAATTCTCAATCAGATCAATAGTAAAAAAATAAAATCGACAGAGACAATTTTAGGAAAAAAACAGGGAAAAAAAATCATGTTGAAAACATTGTAGCAATTCACAGTGTTTTGTAATGAAAGTTACAATGCTTTCCCACATGATTTAACCTTATTTGTAATGACTTGTAATTGTAATTCTCAACCAACTCAATATTAAAAAAATAAAATTGACAAAGATAATTTTGAAAAAATCATAAGAAAAAAAACCTTGTGCAGAGACACTGTAGCAATTCACATTGTTTTGTGAGGAAAGTAACATGGCTTTCCTCATATGATTAAGCTTTATTACAAAGTTAAATTCCAATTAGCTTAATATTAAAAAAATAAAATTGATAAATATAATTTTGAAAAAAAATATTACAAAAAAAAACATAAAAGAAAATGGAAAAAAACCATAGGAGGAAAAACTATATCAATCCATAATATTTTGTGAGGAAAGTTACAATATTTTCTCCACATGATTTAACGTTACTTGTATTTACTTGTAATTACAATTCTTAACCAGCTCAATATGTAAAAAATAAAATTGACAAAGACAATTTTAAGGAAAAATATAACAAAATAGAAAAAAACCATGTGAGAAAAAACACTATAGCAAGCCACAGTAATTTGCGAGAAAAGTTACAGTGCTTTTCTCACGTATTGTAACTGTAATTTTTAATTAGTTCAATATTAAAAAATAAAATAAAAAAATAATTTCAGAGAAAATTATATATATATAAAAAACTATCCAGATAAACACTATAGCAATCAATAATGTTAAAGAAAAAATTAAAAAACTAAATTCTCAATCAGCTTAATATTAAAAAATAAAATCGATAATAAAATTTTGAAAAATAAAAAAATAAAATAGAAAAACCACGTGGAAAAACACTGTAGCAATTCATAGTATTTTAAAGAAAAAAAGTACAAAGCAAAATTTTTAACAAACTAAATATTAAAAAAGTAAAATAACAAATATAATTTTGAAAAAAATAAATGAAAAAAAAAGAAAAGTTAGAAAAAATAATTAAAAAATACAAAAAAAAACAAAAAAACACACTATAAATTACTATTATAATTCACGATTATAATTCACGATGCATGAGGTGTGGATTAACAGGAAATTCTCTTTGATCGTTTAGCTTATTACTTAATAATTACTATCTGAGAGTTGAAGGGAATATACCTGCATATTAAAAAAAACAAAAGGAGAAAAAAGTACAACAAATAGCATGGGCCCAAAGCACCCACCTACCTCATAGCCATTCCGGCTCCAAAAGATTTTCCCGCCATAGCAACCCTCTGAATCCGAAAACACAACTATTTGGCGCCTTGCTCATATTTCAAAATTGGTGTTTAGAGGAGGGAAGAAAAC
>Ga0325414_1004630_pt1 | contig 14437 bp, 9 predicted proteins | sample PopdelMetagenome_8_FD_206183 | JGI IMG/M metagenome (GOLD analysis project Ga0325414, IMG submission 206183) | Populus deltoides microbial communities from Bellville, Georgia, United States - Leaf-PdKOR-R3 | ecosystem: Host-associated > Plants > Phyllosphere > Phylloplane/Leaf | place: USA...
TGATTGAAGGGGCATGATTGATGCCCACCGTTGCCTCCACTTTGTGTCCTCCACCATGTGAAAAAGGGGGATTAGGTATTCCCACTTGCACATGGTGGGTCATTGCTGTCTCCATAATGCTAACACAGCCTAAGGTTAATTCGGTTATTTTGATCTCCAAAGGAAATTAGTTTTTTTCATCAATGCCTCACCTGCAGGTAGGAACAATCTCTTCCTCCACATCTCTTGACCACAGTGACCACTCCAACTGCACGGCTGTTATCGGATGAACAGCGTGAGCTCTTTTGATTGTTGAAGCAGAGGCCTCAGACAGACCTATATACTTTATTTTACCTTCTTCAACTAGTTTCTTGAGTTCCCCCATCTAGCAAAGAAAAGAATTATGAGTGCACGCTGCAAGTAAATTTCCAGCTAGAATGCAGGGACAGAACCCACTGTTAGCATTGTCGGCATCCAACTAGGAAAGAGACCATTGCAAGATGTCAATGCACATAATGAGCATGACGGTATCATCAGTAACATGTCTAATCTATAATTTTAGTGGGTTTATGCTGAAGTTATAGGGATTTTTGGATACGCCTGTCACAGATTCTGGAAAATATATCATCAAGTAAAAGAAAAATTCTCTAACTATCATCATGGCCATCGAACGATCAAGATTAATCAGAACAATATTCAGAAATAAAAACAATTAAAGAGAAATACCGTAGCTTCAATAGGAACGCTGGTATCAATGCGATGTTGGTAATAAAGATCAATGGATTCAAGTTGAAGGCGTTTCAAGCTGGCCTCACAAGCAGCTCTCACATAAGCAGGATCCCCTCGAACCTCAAAAGTGCCATCCTTAATGCTGAGGCCAAATTTGGTGGCCAATTCAACTCTCTGTCGTAATCCTCCCACCTTCAAGGCCTTGCCCAGAAGGATTTCGTTGGTGTGGGGTCCATAGACATCGGAGGTGTCGAGTATAGTGACCCCGGTGTTGACGGCATGGTGGATGAGGGCGATCATGTCCGATTCAGGCTTTGGAGGGCCGTAGGCGGCAGACATACCCATGCATCCAAGTCCCTGTGCTGATACTTCAAGACCCTGTGGCCCCAGCTTGATCCTTTTCACTGTTGCCATCTCTCTTGTTTGCTTCTCAAGAATAACGGACTCAGTGTGTGTACGAGTTCTCGGCTCAGCCTAGCAAATAAAATGAAACTGCCATAAATAGAGGAAGTGAATGAAGAGACTTGTCATCCAAGAACAATTTCTAACGTAAGCATCTACGTAACTGATGATGTTTGAGCTTGCGCTCCATTATATGGACGAGTTGGCTTGAAAAAATAAGTGTGAGCCGCCGCGTAAGATTCATTGATTGTTCAACATATAAATTATGAAATGAATTTGAATTTCTTGATATCATTATTCACTATAACTAAAACTAATTAGTATTTTATTATAGTGTAGATTATTATTTACTCTAAATGAATTCATTGTAGATTATATTGTTCTGCACTATAGCGCAAGTACTATAGACTATGCGTGAATTCACTGTGAACTACACTGTTGGTAAGAGCATGTGGGGAAGCTGCAGCCTACAGGACCCAAACGCTAGGCTGGAGGCGTGCCCTGGGGGGGCTACGGACACCTGGTGCTTGGCTGCCTAGCCTGTTGGCCGCACCTCGAGCTGCAGCCACCTAGTGCTCGGTTTGCCCAGACCTGAGCGCTTAGGCTATCTGCCTGTGTGCTGGGCAGACCAAGCGTACACATGGCGCTTAGGTTCCTACCTCAATGATGGGCACACTCTTGCGCACATGTGGTGCTTGGGTTGCCTGCCTAGGGGCTGGGCACATCCTAGCGCACACGTGGCGCTTAAGTTGCGTTGGGCGTGACCCAGGGCCGCACCCCACTTGGAGACACCTAATGCTTGGGTAGTGCCGCTGGACCCAAGGGGAATGGGTCCGGCATCAGGATCTCAAATCAATGGGTCTAGCGCCAGGACCCAATTATTATTGGGTCCTCCATTAAGACTCAAGGTTATTGGGTTCTACATTTCTAAATATTATTAGTTATATTAAAAATATTATTATTTTTTACTATAATTAATATTATTAATCAAATAATTATTAAATTTCAAAGAAAATATTAGTATTAATATTGAAAACATATTATTATTTATATTACAAATTTTTATTGTATTTTTTATAAAAATAAAAAGTGAGCCCGCGACGTAGCATTATTAAAAATATTCAACAATTTGAGCTATTAAAATAAAAAATATTATAATTTACGTTGTCAATATTATTATTTTTCTTATAATACAAAGTATTCATAAAGAACATATATTTTTTTATTTTTCAAAGTATTCATATCAAAATATTATTATTATTATTCTTATAATTCAATATATTCATATCAAATATATTATTATTGGTGTTGTATTATTATTATTATTGGTGTTGTATTATTATTATTATTATTATTATTATTATTATTATTATTATTATTATTATTATTATTATTATTATAAGAATTCAAATTTTTAATATAAAAATACATTACTATTTGCGTTCTCAATATTCTTGGAATTAAAAATAGTATTATTTGTGTTATGAATATTATTATTTTTACTATAATAAAAAATATTAATATTAAAAATATTATCTTTGGTGTTATAAATATTATTATTTTTATAATAATTAATATTATTATCAATAAAATAATTACTAAATTAGAACCAATTATTCTTAATATTGAAAAACAACCATATATTTGATTTGAAAGATAAAACTAAAAATTACTATTATTAATATTATTATTATCATCATCATTAATAAGTTTTAAAAAACTATTATTACTATTGACCAGAAGTCACGTGGGTACACGTGACGCTTAGGTTGCTACCTGGGGGCTGGGCACACCCCTTGCACACACGTAGCGCTTGGCCTCCTGCCTGTGTGCTGGCAGACCAAGCGCATACGTGGTGCTTGGGTTGCTCTAGGCGTGAGCCATGCTCGCTCCCCATTTAGGGACACCTGGTACTTGGGCTCCTACCTCAGTGTTTGGCAAACCAAGCGCACATGTGATGCTTGGACTCCTACCTCTATTCTGGACACACCCCTGCGCACACGTGGCGCTTGGGCACGTCAAGACCCAACTATCCTTGGGCCTCGCATGCTGCAAAACCTAAAATAGCCTTAGATCGTTAGTTGTGCAGGGCCTAAAATTGACTTGGGTCCTGCTTGTGCAGGATCCAAATAGCCTTGGGTCCTACCAACATCAAGACCCAACCTTTTTAAAAAATAAAAAATGATCTTGCGGCGTAACATGGGCCACGGGCCACCTAACTAGTTACCTATAACTAAAATCGATCAGATTTTATTATGAATTACATTGTGCAATTCACAATGTACATGCCTAATTTCTTTTAGTTATAGGTTTTTTTTTTGTTTTTAATTATTTGATTTAGTTCGTTAATATTAATTTTTTGTCTATTTAGTTATCACACTCTCATGACATGAATCCTACTAAAACTGATCAGGTATTTACTGTGGATTGCATATTGCAATCCACAGTAAATGTCCGATATCCTTTTGTTATAGGTTTTTTTTTATTTTTGCTTTTTCTTTGTTTTTTTCTTTTTAATTATTTTTTTTATTTTTTTATATAGTTATCACATCTCATTACATGGATCCTACTAAAACTTATCAAGCTTTTACTATGAGATTGCACTGTGCAATCCACGGGAAATGTCTAATCTCCTTTAGTTGTAGGTTTTTCTTTTTTTGCTTTTTTCTTTGCTTTTTTCTTTTTAATTATTATTTTTGTTTGATTTAGTTCGTTAATATTAAATTATTTTCTATTTAGTTATCACACTTTCATGACACGGATACCAGGTTTGACGGGTTAACCTAGTTGATTTAGATTTATTTTCTTTTTCTTAATTAGTTTTTTTCTTCAAATTTTATCTCTTAATATCGATTTGATTGAGAGTTAAATTTCATGATTTGTTTTGTTTACTTTTCAATAGATTATTGTGATCTTATGAGGGGATTTTACTGTGCCCCTCATCGCAAACCACTATTAATTGGACTAGTGCTTTGCTTCTTTGTTTTTTCCTTTTTAATTATTTTTTTTAATTTTATTTTTTAATATTAATGTTTTTTTATTTAGTTATCACACTTTCATGACACGGCCTTGCAGCCAAACCCATATCCAAGGCTTTTGGGTTTGGTGTTGCAGGCAAACCCAAGGCTCTTGGGCTTGACGTTGCAGTCAGACCTACTTAAACTTAGATCATATAAGTTTAATAATAATAATAATAATAATAATAATAATAATAATAATAATAATAATAATAATATTAAAAATATTATTATTTTTATTATAATGAATATTTCTAATGTAATAATTAATAAATTTTAAAAAAATATTATTAGTTTTAGTTTTTTTCTTTTTTCTTTTTTTATTCATTGTGGATGCACTAAGCAATTCCATAGTGAAAGGCAAATGCCTTTTAGTTATATTTTTTTTTTTTGCCTTTTTCTTTTTAATTATTTTTTTTGTTTGGTTTAGTTCTTTAATATTAATTTTTTTCTATTTAGTTATCACACTTTCATGAAACGGATCTCAGGTTTAACGAGTTAACCTGGTTTAGCGGGTTAACCTAATTGATTCAAATTTGTTTTTCTTTTTCTTAATTGTTTTTTTCTTTCAATTTCATCTTTTAATATCGATTTAATTAAGAATTAAACTTCATGATTTCTTTTGTTTACTTTTTATTAGATTATCGTGATCTTATGAGGGGATTTTACTGTTCTCCTCCTTGCAAAACACTATTCATTGTACGATCTTATGAGGGGATTAAACTTCATGATTTGAATAGTGCTTTGCTTTGTTTTTTCTTTGTTTTTCCCTTTTCAATTAATTTTTTTGTTTAATTTCATTCTTTAATATTAATTTTTTCTATTTAGTTATCACACTTTCATTATACGGCTTTACAACCAGACCTACATCTAAGGCTCTTGGGTTTGGTATTGTAGCCAGATTTACATAAACTTGGATAATACAAGTTTAATATTATTGTTTGTATTATAAATATTTTTTTTATAATGAATATTGCTAATATAATAATTAATAAGTTTGAAAAAAATATTATTAGTTATGAGGTTTTTTTTGCCTTTTTTTTGTTTTTTCCTTTTTAATTGTTTTTTTATTTGTTTTAGTTTGTTAATATTAAAAAAAAAATATTTAGTTATCACACTATCATGACACGGATCCCAGATTTGACAGGTTAATCCAGTTGATTCAGATTTATTTTTTCTTTTTCTTAATTTTTTTTCTTCTAATTTAATCTCTTAATATCGATTTGATTGATAATTAAACTTCATGATTTGTTTTGTTTACTCTTTATTAGATTATCGTGATCTCATGAGGGGATTTAATTATACCCCTCCTCACAACGAACTATTCATTAGAATAGTGCTTTGCTTTGTTTTTCTTTGCTTGTTTTTTCCTTTTTAATTTTATTCTTTAATATTAAATTTATTTCTATTTAGTTATCATATTTTCATGACATGGCTTTGTAGTCAGACCCACATCCAAGGCTCCTGGGTCTGGTGTTGCAACTAGACTCAAGGCTCTTGAACCTGGCATTGCAACCAAATTCACTTAAACTTGAGTCATGCAAGTTTAATATTATTATTAATATTATTATTTGTATTAAAAATATTATTATTTTTATTATAATAAATATTGCTAATATAATAATTAATAAATTTGAAAAATACATTATTAGTTATAGGGTTTTTTTTTGTATTTTTCTTTGTTTTTTCCATTTTAATTAATCTTTTTTTTTTGTTTGATTTACTTTGTTAATATTAATTTTTATATATATTTAATTATTACACTCTCATGACACGGATCCCAGGTTTGACGGGTTAACATGGTTTGGAGGGTTAATCCAGTTCATACAGATTTGTTTTTCTTTTTCTTAAGTTTTTTCTTCCAATTTCATTTTTTAATATCAATTTGATTGAGAATTAAATTTCATGATTTGTTTTATTTACTTTTCATTAGATTATCGTGATCTCATGAGGGGATTTTACTGTACCACTCCTCGCAAAACACTATTTATTGGAATAGTGTTTTGCTTTGTTTTTTCCTTTTCAATTAATCTTTTTTTATTTCATTCTTTAATATTAATTTTTTTTTCTATTTAGTCATCACTTTTCCATGACACGGCTTTGCAGTCAAATTCATATCTAAGGCTCTTGGGTTTGATGTTGCAGCTAGACCCAAGGCTCTTGGGTCTAGTGTTGCAGCCACACCCACTTAAACTTGGGTCTTGCAAGTTTAATATTATTATTAATATTAAAAATATTATTATTTGTATTATAATGAATATTGCTAATATAATAATTAATAAATTTAAAAAAAATAATAATATTGAAAAACAACCGTAGATTTGATTTGAAGGGTAAAATTAAAAACTATAAGAACTTGAGTCAGACATGTTTAATATTACTATTACTATTATAAATATTATTATTTTCATTATTATTAATATTATTAATAAATTTGAAAAAATAATATTATTACTATTGAAAAAAAAACTATAGATTTGATTTGAAGAGTAAAATTAAAAATTGTTGTTGTTGTTGTCGTCGTCGTTGTCGTTGTCGTCGTCGTCGTCATTATTATTATTATTATTATTATGACTAATAGTGTTATTCTTATTCTTAATATTCTTATTATTTTTATTATTATTAATTTAAAAAAAATATTATTACTATTGTAGAAAAACCATAAATGTTATTTGAAGGGATTAAAAATTATAAGAACTTGGGCCAAATATATTTAATAATATTATTATTATTATTGTTATTGTTATTGATATTGTTATTGTTATAAATATTATTATTTTTATTTTTATTAAGGTAACCGAACCCTAGAAACTTGGGTCTGGCTGGGGCACCAGACCCAAGTTTATAATCATTAGTATTATTCTTATTATTCTTATTCTTATTATTATAGTTATCATTATCATTAATAATGTTTTAAAAAAACATTATTACTATAAAATAAAAACTGTAAATTTGATTTCAAGGGATAAAAAACCATAAGAATTTGGGTATGATAAATTTAATATTATTATTAATATTAAAAATATTACTCGTGGGTTAAGCGTTGCAGCCAAAACCAATGATCTTGGGTCTCGCTTTGTACAAAGGACTAACACTTTTAAATATTAGCGTTTTTTGATATTTTTTATGGAAAAAATATTAGCTCGCAGCATAGAGTAGGCCACCCTCACTAGTTGATACTATTTATGATAACTAAACAAAAAGCCATATTATTTATATTTCTCAAAAAGCTTTTTTAATAGTCGAAAAAATCTTAACATAGTGGTAGCTATGTCATTGATTATTTACAATTATGCCAATAACATGCTAGCAATTATGCTTTTGGTTATACCCATGACTATGCCACATGCCACTTAAGATAAAATCCTAATGCAGTAGCAGCTATGTTAGCGATTATTTTTAATATTTGTATATTAAAATAATTTAAAAACATAAAAAAATTAATTAAAAAAATAAAAAAATTCAATTTGTTTTTAAAATATTTTTAAAATATAAAAATAAACAAACCCTTGTACAAATGCAATTGCAAGGTAGAGCAAATGAAGTTTTTTCAAGTCAAAACGAATGGTTAAAAAAATCACCTCTAGCATGAGTGAAAAGAAGTCCTACCAATTGTTTGCATAAAGAAAAGAGAACCCTTTAACCATACATTAAATACCCATTAGCAAAACTAATTTTTACTATGTAATAAGAGTTTGAAGACTATGTCAAAGGATGAAACTTAAGCATCACACTTCTTTAAAGTTTATAGGAGGTGATAAATTTGAATTCAACAGGCTTAAAATCCCCAATGACTATGGGTCTCGGGCAATGCATCTAGATTAATTTTCTGCTCCTAATAGGCTTAGGCAACTTGTTTGAGCCCAACAATCCTTTGGTAATTTTTCAGGACCCCATGTAGATTTCTTAATATTTTATATTGATCTAATACGTATTATTTTGAGTAAAATATATCTCAAAATATTTTAGGGATGAAATAATTCAGCCATTTCTCTATATGAAATGACAAGACTTATGAGCTATAAATAGCTCATGAATCCTTCAAACTCCAAGATCATAATCTCTTCATTCTCAATATTTTTAGAATATATATTTTTAGAATCTATCTCTTTAAAATATAATTGCACTTTCTTTCTTTAAAAAGATATTTACTTAAGCATATGAAAGTCTCTAATTCTATAAAAGAAAACTTTTTGAAAGTACAAGCCACCAGTCACCTTGACTTACTAGGCACGAGGTAGAAGCTACCAATCACTTTGGTTAGGGAGAATATATCAGATTGCTAAAACCAAAAGATGAACTGATTATCCAATATATAAGTCATGCTCCTAAGCTACATGGATTTTTTAGAACCTCATCATTGGCACCATTTGTGGAAACTAAACAAAAAGTCAGTTTATTCATATTTCTCAAAAGCCCTTTAAATGGCTAGCGAAACCACAACGCAGTGGTACTTATTTCAGCGACTATGTCTATGGCTACGCCAATGACATGCTAGTAGTTATGCCCACAACTATGCCCCCATATGGCTACACAAGCAGTTACACCCTTGGTAATGTTCACGGCTACGTCTACGACTATGCTCATAAATACATCTATGGTTATGCTAACAACTACGCCTATGGCTACATCTACGACCCATGACTATGTTCTAAGGCTACGCCCATAAATAACCTTTATGGCAGCTTATACATGCCAAAAGGTGTCATTGAGACTTAGAGGGATTTAATGATACACAAAAGGCAAGTTTCACCTACTGGTGTGATTGCATAATTCCCCTTGAAAGGAATGAATCTAAGTCTCTCTAGTGCGATTGTATAATTCTCTTTGGAAGGGATTAACATGAAACCTCCCTAATATGATTGCACAATCTTTGGAAGGGATGGATCTGAAGCCTCTCTAGTGCGATTGCACAATTTTCATTGGAAGGGATGAATATGAAGCCTCCCTAACATGATAACACTACTCTGTAAATAATGGTTATAAGGTTTTTCTAATGTATGACTCTCTAAGGGATGAGTATATGGCTCTCTAGTGCAATATCATCACTCTTCAAGGGATGAACTTGGTGTCCCTAATGCATTAACACCACTCTTCAATGGATGAACCAAGGGTCTCCTTAATGTAATAACATCATTATCTAAGGGATTGACCAAAGGTCTTCCTAGTGCAATAACACCATTCTCCAATGGATGGGTATAAGGTTTATCGAGTGCAATAACACCACTCTTTAATGGATGAGTATGAGGTCTTCCTAGTGCAATAACACCACTCTCCAAGGGATAGACTTGATCTTTTTAGTGCAATGACACCTCTCTTCAATAGATGAACTTGGTCTCCCTGGTGAAATAGCACCACCTCTCATAGGTTCCCCTTGTTCACATAGAAATTTTCTAAGTTGGACTCCACCTCCAATGGGTTCCTTTAATGAGTTCCTTCAATGAGTTTCCCAAATGGGTTCCTCTAATGAGTTCTTCCAATAGATTCTTCCAATGAGTTCCTCCAATGGATTCCTCTAAACCATTTAGAAATTTTTCTAAACACAAGCTCCTCTTCTATGGGTTTCTTCACCTATTAGAAAATTTTTCTAAGTATGCATTCTTTCATGGTTTCCTTTTATATACTTAGAATTGTTTTTTCAACCGTAATACATGCCCATACACATAGGCTCTCCAGTATATTACTCGGGGTTTCCACCCCTCTTTTCATATGAAGAGAATTTGATGAACTCGTTATGGTAACTGAGTATTTTTACAAGTGTTTGAGTATCAGTTCTTAAAGACTTAAAGGGCTATTGATGAACCCAGATTTAACAGGTTCAAAACCCCAACGAACCATAAAGAATGGGCTCAGGTGCTACCTGGACCTAATGATCATGGCCTTCGGGCAGCATGTCTGGGCCCATTTTTTGCCCTTAACAGGCTTAGGTAACTCACTTAAGCCAAATACTCTCTCAATAATTTTTCAAGCCCAAACATGTCCCTCAATTTTATATGGATCCAATAAGTATTATTTTAGGTGAAATATAACTCAAAATATCACAGGGATAAAATAACTCTTCAACCCCTCCTTTCCATTAAAGGATAAGATTCATAAGCTATAAATACCTTATGAATCCTTTAAGCTCTAAGTTTATAATCTCTTCATTCTTAAAATTTTTAGCATATATATTTTCAGAGTTTATCTCTCTAAAATATCATTGCACTTTCTCTCTCTAAAAAGATATTTATTTAAGCATTTGAGAGTCCCCAATTCTATAAAAAAAAAAAAACCTTTTGCAGGTACTAGCTACTAGCCATCTTAGTCTACCAGGCATTAAGTATAAGGTATTAGCCAGGGAGAATGGATCAAATAGCTAGAACTAAGAGATTAACTTATTATCCAACATATAAGCCTTGCTCCTAAGCTACATGAATTTTTTGAGATCTCATCAAAAGGATAACTAGATAGGTTGTTTGTGTTACGCCACGGGTTGAGTCAAAATTTTCCTCACATTAAAATAATGTCAAGGTGATGTTAACCTAAGACAATCTGAGTTAACTTAACTACACACAACCCATGATATGAGATCGAGTTAGACCTCTTAAAAAGATAAAGGAAAAAAATCACAAAACTCAAGACCTAATAGCATAATGTCAAATGATGAAAAAAATCAAATTTTAAAAAATAGTTCTGAAGAAAAAAAACTTGGGCCAACTAAGTATAATTTGACCAATCAACCACCTATGATATGAGATCGAGATAAAAAAAACATTAGACTCTAAAAAAGGACCTAACAAAAAGTACCAAGGTTCAATAAAAAAAGACATTGAAAAACAAACTCGAGCTAAAATGGGTTAATTTAACAAACTCGAACTTGAGATAACCTCACATAAAGAAAAACAAAAAATAATGACAAAAATCAAGGGCCAATAATCAAATATCAAATGATAAAACTAAGAAAAAAAATCATTTTTTAAAAAGGTCGAGAAAAAAAATCAGAGTCAACTCAGGTTAACTCAATTAACTAACCACTCACGATATGAAATCAAGATAAAAAGAATTAGACTTTAAAAAGAAGAACCTAGCAAAAAACATCAAAGCTAAATAAAAAACACTGAAAAATAAACCAATATAACTCGGGTTATTGACTAATCCACATTCTCCACATAACAAAAAGCAAAAAAAATCATAAAGCTCAAGGCCCAATTATGTAATGCCAAAGAATGAATTTGCAAAAAAAAAAACAAATCAATTAATAAAAATCAAGGAAAAAAACTTGAATCAACCCGAGTTCACTCGACTAACCTGTTACTCGAGATAGAGATTAGAATAACCTAAAAAGAAAAAGAAAAATGGGACAAATAACAAAATTCAACGCCCAATAATCAAAATTTCAAATGATGAATTTGAGAAAAAAAATCAATCTATAATAAAATGACAAAAAAAATTAAACTTTTATCATACCTAGGTTATGAGAAAGGCAAACACAAAAACAAAAAGTAGAATATCCAATTACAAAATAATCTCAAATCCAAGCAATGCGGACTAAATCTAGTATAAAAACTAAATAAAAAAATAATTAGGGACTAAATTGAAAAAGTAAATAAATTAAGAAAATGATAAGAAAATAGTAATAAAAAGAATGAGAACCCAAATTAGATTAAAAAAACCTAAATGAAATAAGATGTTGAGGGATAAAATTGAAAAAAAATAAATAAAAAAGAATAAGAAAATAGCAATAAAAAAAGAGGGCCAAAATTGGATAAAAAATAAATGCAATAAAATGATCAAGAAAGGGATAAAACACCAAAAAAGAGTAATCAAATTAATAAGGACCAAATTACATATAAAAAAATAAATTAAATAAAATTCTAAGGGATGAAATTGAAAAAAATAATCTAAAATCCAAAAAGCATTAAAAGCAAAACAAATAATAATTGAGATAATAAGAGCCAAGATTGATAGAATCCCAAAATGGAGGACATAACTGTTTTTTAGATGGGCTCACATAAATTTCTAGTGAAGAGAGAGAAAAGAGAAAGAGAAAAAATGCATGCTAAAGGCCAACCATGCCTCCGCCATAAGCCTGCGCCACACTACCAAAAAGAGGACGATGCGCCTCTCCTAATGTTAGCCTGTATGGTGAAATTTGGCAACCAAAAGGCCTTACACGTGCCTCTCATAGGAATTGTCGCACACTAACGCGTCAACAACTTTGTTTCTAATAATATTTAATCTTTGAAAATAACTAAACAACTTTTAGGCCAACGCAAAAATAACCAAATAAAAAAACATAAATAAAAACCAAAAATATCTTGAAACCAAGTGTATGATGTTTTTTTTATTTTAAGGGTAATATTGTGACTTCACTGTTCAAAAAATTAAAAATACAAAAAAGCCCTGATATGCTAGTTTAATATTTATTTGCTCTAAAAGGTATAACCATAGTTTTACTATGCAAATAATAATAAAAAGAAAAGGTAATTTAACAATGCAAAAAAAAATGAATCAATCAATTTGTCCATGACCAATTTTGTAATGTCTAATGGATCCATTGGAAAAGAAAATTCTACCCCTACTAGTTAGGCTTTTGGTTTGTGTGGAGAAGGGAAAAAAAGAAAACTCATTATGCTAATCTATGATGAATTGTCTCATAGCTACAGTAAATGCTTGATCTCATTTAGGGTTTTTTTATACATATAATTAAAGATTTTAAGAGGAATGGGTATTGTATTCATTTCCTTGTTATTTTAAGTAGGTATTCAAGTCAATTTATAATTTCTCTTTGTTCATCCTAATAACCAAAACCCAAAACTTGATTAGGTCGAAAATAAATCTAACCCCAAAAAGGATATAATTTTTTATTTATTTATTCTCTTTTATGTTTTTTTAACTCAGTAAATTAACAAGTTTATTACACATACACCCTTTCATTTAGAAAGGATCGATCAAGAGTGGATTGGTTGTCCATTTTAAAAACGAAACCCCAGGGTCGTGTCGAGGTTGTTCAGGATGAGAACGAAGACACAAGTGTGCGAGATGAAGTCTTTCGAGTTAGTGAGGTGGTTGAACCATATTGAGTTGCTCCTTCGATTGAATTGGAAGAAAATTCAAATTTTCATGTTTTCGATGATAGTCTTGTTGATGTTGACGCAGAGGAGTTGAATTTTGTTTTGAGCTCTAGCGGACAAGGAAATATCGATGAAGAAGATGATATTCATATTGAAGATTGCGATGAAGGTGATAACAATTCAATTGATGACGAAGAAGAAGAAAATTCTGACTAACTACCAAAATGAAGCCCTATGTAAAACCCTTTTTTCATGTAATTTAGATTATGGATGATATATTTTGAAACACAAAATATTTATTACTTGAAATAATTAGTTAAAATGCCACAATTACGAAATAATTACTTGAAATAATTATTGATCATGGATGATATATTTTGTAAAATGAAATAAATACTTGAAATGCCACCACATCACCGACGGCCTTAAGTCCGTCGGCATTTCACAGAGAGTTCGAAAATAATTACTTGAAATGCCATCACATCACCGACGGCCTTAAGTCCGTCGGCATTTCACAAAGAGTTCAAAAATAATTACTTGAAATGCCACATTCACCGATGTCCATATCGACGAATTTATATCCGTCGGTACGTTGTCGGCGGGTCAATTTTACAGATAAAATTCCCAACGAACCGCGCAAATTTCAAAGGATTGTGCATTAAATGCATCTCTGACCGCGTCATATTGCCGACGGATTTATCAACGAACCACGAAAAATATGGAGGGTCATTGAAAAATTTGGTGCAAAATTCAAAATTTACCGACGGATTTTTAACACCTCACCGATGAAATAAATTAAAATAATAATTAATTTTATATCCGTCGGTGAATCCGTTGGTAAAACTGGCATTTAAGTTCCCCCAACTGCCTCTTCAGTTCATTTTTTCTTCTCCTCAATTTTTCACCTATTCTTTTCCTCTCGATTCTTCACTCCGTTCTTCAAAGGTTTCTTCAAAGGTTTCACCAGCGATCTCTAGCATCTTATCTCGTGAATCTCCATCAGTTTAAAAGGTTTGTATTTCTTTTATTTCATTTTACTTTAAGGGTTTTTTTTTTTTTGCTATTTTTTTTGTTTTGTTTTTTGTTTTGGTGTATTTTTTGTAATGTAGATAAAGTCTATAGTTTTTTTTCATAATTCATTGCTAAAGTCTATAGTTTTTTTTAATTTATTGAATATTTTTTATTGTTGTATTGGCATAATTATTATTAGTTAATTTGTTGAATATTTATTGTTAATGTTGAATTTACCATAGAATT
>Ga0325414_1004631_pt1 | contig 14434 bp, 1 predicted proteins | sample PopdelMetagenome_8_FD_206183 | JGI IMG/M metagenome (GOLD analysis project Ga0325414, IMG submission 206183) | Populus deltoides microbial communities from Bellville, Georgia, United States - Leaf-PdKOR-R3 | ecosystem: Host-associated > Plants > Phyllosphere > Phylloplane/Leaf | place: USA...
CTCCCTCCACCTCGCCTTTGGCCGACAGGCAGTAGAATAATAATACTCTCAACACACTCTCGTATCATCTTGAAGTGACCCTTGACCCTTTGCTAGAGCCAAATATCACAGCACAACGCTGTCTCCTCTCTTAAATCTTAATAATTTTTATTATCTATACTACTAGTATAAATTAGTGCGATCACGGCATCTCCAATGTCTCAAGGTTAAAACTCTCTCCAGCTAGCTAGCTAGATAACTCTTGCCTTTTCATTTACTTGACCTGATTCTTTGTGATTTTGTTGAATTTACTCACTCGCAGTACGTAGATTAATAATGGCGAGCGGCAGCAGTATATCCTCCAATCCGATGTCGTTTAAGCACGGCTTATCTCTCTGGTGTCCACAGTCATCTCCTTCTCTTCATCGAACTCTCCAGTCTTCTCCTTCTTCTTCAATCGGATTCAAGACTTTCTTCCGAAACCACGTCGTTGCTGCTTCCTCCTCCTCCTTCGCTAATGAAAATCGAGAGTATGTGATTGTTGGTGGTGGAAATGCAGCGGGATATGCGGCGAGGAGTTTTGTGGAGCATGGAATGGCTGATGGAAAGCTTTGTATTGTTACCCGAGAGGTTCTTCTTTGTTCAATTTAACAAACTTGAAAGTGAAAAATGCTTATGTGAATTTTATCATTTTATTGTGATTTTTCTTCTTTGGTGTGTTGTTGTTGTTTTTGTTGTAGGCATATGCACCATATGAGAGACCAGCTTTGACTAAAGCATATTTGTTTCCACTTGATAAGAAGCCAGCGCGATTGCCTGTAAGTACTTGTCACTCAATTTCTTTTTGTACAATTTCTCTTAATTTAGGCATTTTGGGAACTCTTTGTATTAACTTGCATTATTTGATCCAGTCCTTTTTTTTTTTGTTAAAAGTACTGTACCAACTGTTAATATAAAAAATCAATATAATTTTCTGGTTTTTATTATGGTTTAGGGTTTTCATACTTGTGTTGGATCTGGTGGGGAAAGGCAAACTCCAGATTGGTATAAAGAGAAAGGAATTGAGGTAAATTTTTTTTTCTTTCCTTCCTTTTGTTCTCTCAAACATGGTTTTCTTTTCAAGTAGTTTAGATTGGAAATATTGTTATCTTGGATATCATGCATGGAAATAAATAAATAAATACAAAACTTATTTTTAATTGATTGGCAAGCAAATCACAAACTTTTCACATGCTGAGATATATATGGCATATATATATAATTCTGGTATTCGCAATTTGACATTTATAACCCCTTTTATTTTTCTTGTTTAGATGTTATATGAAGATCCTGTGACAGGCATTGATATTGAAAAACAAACAGCAACGACAATATCAGGCAAGCTGCTCAAGTATGGAACTCTTATAGTTGCTACAGGATGTTCTGCCTCTAGGTACTCTCAATAGTTTGATAATCGATCTAGTTACCAGTTCTGTCTTCTATGAAATATTGAACGTAACTTGTCCAATTTGCGTGGGCTATAGATTTCCAGAGAAGATCGGAGGAAATTTACCTGGTGTTCACTATATAAGGGATGTGGCAGATGCTGACTCATTAATATCGTCTTTGGTAATGATACTTTCATTATGCTTGTGTTATATCACTTGACAGTATATGTTCTCTCAATTTCAGTTCAATTGTTGCTTTGCTTGTTAGATAATGAAAATCCCAGACCCCTGTGGTGTTACTACCGTATGAGGATCCCTGAAATTTCATCTCCTCTTTTTGGTGCCCACCGTATTGTACAGAAGATTGAGTGTTTAGTTTTCACTTGATTGAGTTCTAGCTTCCTTTCAAAGATGTCTTCATTCTCAGTTGGACAGACTGAAAATCATGTTGTTTTATTTCTAATGAAGCTAGCAAGGGATTTTCAGTTTCTAGCACCGTATTTGGTTTAGGAGTTTGAAGATGCATGTCTTGAAGTTTTGCAAATTTCATAAATACAAATGGTTTGTTGAGTTATCAGAAAAGAAATGTGCTCCTGCATTCATGCTCTTGCATTCTAATGATTGTCTTTTGTTTGGGAAGGGGGCTTAAATGAGTTGAGTGTTTTTTTTTTCTTTTCAATGACATTATCTGATAATGTTTTAAGCTTTATGCCTCCAATGCTAACTCTGCTTGAAAGTTCAAAGCTCATAATTTATATCTTATGAGCTGCATGTCTATTTCTAAGATTGCTTAATAGTTAAATTCTATTGCTATAACAAACTTTCCATTTGTTTAGGAGAAAGCACATAAGTTGGTTATTGTAGGTGGTGGTTATATTGGCATGGAAGTAGCTGCAGCAGCTGTTGCTTGGAAACTTGACACTACGGTATGTACTCATGTTGCTTAGAGCTTCTATTGTATTTGGATTCATTTACAGTTTTGATACACTAGTATTGAAAATTTTGGTCATCCATAATGAGTTTTAACTTGGTTTTTTTGAATATTGGTTAATGCTACTTCCTTAATTAACCATGCCCATCCTAGTATTTTGGACCAAATTTATCCTCGGACATCTGATTATCCAATTTCAACAAACCATTGTTTCCATTATATTGGTTTTGTACAACACCCACTTGATGCAGTTCTTATTTCATTTGATACTCCTTGTGCTATCGGAAGTTAGCCCCTCCATTTGTTGCATACTGGGCAATCTTTCAAAAATGTATAGGACAGAATTATGTCCCTTGCCTGCTTGGCATCTGGAAAATGGGTGATGCAGAACAATAAACTAAGAGAATTAAAGCATAGAAAGCAACAAGGTTTTATAGCAAAGAAGCTTTTATAGCAAATAAAAAAGTTGTTATAGCTAGGAAGGAGAATTTAGAGAGACAAATAGTATGTCATCTTATCAAATAATCAAAAACTCCCTATAGTATCTCAAAAGTCACATATAAACAATAACCCTAAAAACAACCAGCTACTGGCTCAATCTGCTAAATAATAGTCTAATATAAGAAAGCCTAAATAAATAACTCAAATAAAAATACAACTGAATGGGCTTGGATGGGCTCAGTTTCCTAACCAAAGAGTAATGGGTTGGGCCATCCTTCGTCGTTGTTGTCCATATATTCTTGTAATTTGTGGTGTGGGTCTGGTGTCTCCACCAGTTGTTGATGTGGAACAAAAGAGATTTTAAAGCTAAAGAGAAAAGAAAAGAAAAAAACTAAGAAGAAAAGGCCAAAGAAAGATAAGAGAACTGAAGAAGAGAAAGAATAGGTTGGAAAAATCTGCAACTATGCAAATTTTATTTAAATAATCAAAACTCCTCGTAATATCTCAAAAGTCACATGTAAATAATAAACCCTGAAAACAACCACCAAATAATATTGTTTAATATAAAAAAGTCTAAATAAATAACTCAAATAATAATACAATTGAATGGGCCTAGATGAGCTCAGTCTCCCAACCAAAGAGTAACGAGCCGGGCCATCCTCTATCGTCTCTGTCTATATAATCGTATAATCTGTGGTGTAGGTCTGGTGTCCCCACCAATGGGTGCATCACATTTATCTTTCAAATTACTTTGGATTGTAACATGACCTTTTAGATGAAAGCAGAAGACAAGTTACCTGTGTTCACCAAAGGAATATTTACATCAACTTGCTAGGTCTCCAGTGTGCAATGTATCAATGCAATACTGCTATTTGCTTGTAGAACCCTTTCATAGATAATCTGACTGGGTAAAACTTTAATCTAATTTCTTTTCGGTTCTTTGATGTAGATCATTTTCCCAGAGAATCATCTTATGCAAAGGCTTTTCACTCCTTCACTTGCTCAAAAATATGAAGAATTATATCAAGAAAATGGTGTTAAGTTCATAAAGGTACTCTCTCAATTAATGTTAAATAGGTATATTATGATCTTATCATAACCTTACCTCAGGAATGCTGATTTTCTCATGTTGTTGACCAGGGAGCCTCTATCAAGAACTTAGAAGCCAGTTCTGATGGGCATGTAGCTGCCATTAAACTTGAAAATGGATCTACTATAGAAGCAGACACGGCAAGTTTTCAGCTACATCTTCAATGGTTTTTATGCTTTAAATTCCTTTCACACTTTTTTGGCATAATATTCATGCACCTGCATGTAAAAACAAAGCACGATGTTTCCAGGATAGAGACACGATGGAGGGAGCATGCCCCCTCCTCCTCACCCCAACCAAAAGAAAGTTTCAGAAGCATATAATAAATGTCCTTTTCCTTTTCATTTTGCAGGTAATAATTGGTATTGGGGCAAAACCAGCTGTTGGTCCCTTTGAAAGGCTGGGGTTAAATAACAGTGTTGGCGGAATACAGGTGAGCATGGTTCAACAACGTTCGTTTTGTTGTCTTCACTGAAATTTCCAGCCCTGCACTTACTATAGCAACATCTGAGCATGTTTATATTATTATTTCTGCATGAAATTGGCTTGCTTTACCCAATCAGTGTAATACTCCGGGATTCTGTCAGGATGGCATTATCCCACGAGCATAATAATATTTTGATTGTCATTGCAGTTCTGAAAATCATGATATTTCTTATTCACATCTATTATCCATGCACTTGGAACTTTTGAATCTCAGGTTGATGGTCAGTTCAGGACAGGTATTCCTGGGATTTTTGCAATTGGAGATGTAGCAGCATTCCCATTAAAGGTATACTTTTCATAATGATTTTGTAGTCTTTATTTTGTAGTCTTTTATATATAGTCTGAAAATATGCATGACCCTGAACAGATGTATAACCGCATGGCACGGGTTGAACATGTAGACCATGCTCGGCGATCAGCTCAGCATTGTGTTAAATCACTACTTACTGCTCATACTAGCTCGTAAGTTTGGTTCTTTTAATTGGTCACAGTTCTGGGGCTTGAAATGTGCTTAAAATGCTTTCATTCCTTGTTGAAATGCCCTTTTTAATGATTGTGTTTCTGCATGGCATCCAGATATGATTATCTCCCATATTTTTATTCGAGGGTTTTCGAGTATGAAGGGAGCCCAAGAAAAATATGGTGGCAGTTCTTTGGAGACAATGGTACAAACATGTTGTGCTCTAAACTTTTTGTCACATTATGGTGTATTTTAATTATATTGCTTTACATCTTGGTTTGTGTTTTCTCTTATTGGCAGTTGGAGAGACAATTCAAGTAGGGAATTTCGATCCTAAAATTGCCACCTTCTGGATAGATTCTGGTAAATGCATTTTGTTTTTGCTGCCTATTGTCTCATATTTTGCTCTCTCTCACCTTTTCATGAATGTTGTTTGCTGAGAGATGATTTACTCCCCCACAGGCAAACTGAAAGGAGTTCTCCTTGAAAGTGGAAGTCCTGAGGTATGATTTAAACCTATTTAAGTCCGTTTGAGATATCATTTGAGTCACAACTTTTGACTTTTGAGTCATAATCCAAGTTGTTTTTCATAAATAACCAGCGAGAAAAATAAGTTAAAATGACTTGTATTTGATTGATAAAATGACGCAAAGCAACTTCTGTAAAGAAGTAATGTGGTGAAGGTTAAAATTCACAAGTTAAAAGTTAGAAGTTAAAAAAATCAACTTTTTGATTAATTCAAGATTTTGACGTAATTTTATAACAAGCTTTTGATTTAGGTTAGAAGTTATTTCTAACCAAACATACTTGTGATTTTTATTTGAGTAAAAAAAAAAAAAAACTTAAATCCATCTGCAAAGTCATACCAAACATAACATTAGACTTGGTTGTTGGGATAAGCAATCAGCGGTCAGTTATTTTTCATTTTACATTTTACGAAGAACAGCACACTTCCAGCCATATCCCCCTTATGAATGACATACTATAACACGTTCTGCTTGTCAAACTATAATCTTGTTCTGCATGTAATGTTTCAGGAATTTCAACTACTCCCCGAACTTGCAAAGAGCCAGCCTATTGTTGATAAATCCAAGCTTCAGTCAGCATCTTCAGTTGAAGAGGCTCTAGAGATTGCTCGGACATCCCTGCAGGCTGCATTTTAGTTGAGGAATTCCACTGTTGATTTCTTCAAGTGAGCCATACATGAAATTTCGTCCTTGAGGGAACTTTTCAATAATCTTCATGTCTGATTGTTCATTAAATTGCTCTCAATATCCGGCCTTTAGTTGGAGCCGCCTTCATCTTTTTTTGGGAATAAAGGTTATAGCACGAAGTATCGTTGTATAGTTGAGCAAATTTTCCAAGTCACCGGCTTCTTCTCTTGTATTAGGTGAAATAAATTTTTGGAATAATCTTAAATTTTGGTGTTTTGCACGCAACCACTAGTATTGCATAGGAGTGGGTGGCCCAAGGCTTGGTGTTGTGTCCAACCGCTTGGACAAGAGGCAAATAAATACATACGAGGATAGGACTCGATACATCGGGACATTTTGCAAGTTTTCCATCAAGGGTAGCAAGCAAACTACCCATGTATAGACAAATTGGGATTTAGAGGGCAGATAATACTAGCTATGGAAAATATATACTAAAAGAAACTCTCTGTATAATTTAAATTTTATCCAATTATTTTACTGTAATGTAATGCTGACAAATTTGTAATTTTGTGTTTTTTTCTCCTTTATATTTGGTATATTTTTGACATTACACTTGGTTTATTTATTATTATTTTTTATCTTCATTTTTTCTGTAATATTTTTGTTAGTTTTTTTTTCTTTATACTTTTTTAGAAAAAAATATTATTTTTTACTCTTTTACTGGAAATATTTATTTCTCATACTTATCTATTTATACCATTTTTTCTTTTTTCTTTTTTTTGTAATTTTTTCTTCTTTACATGTTTTTTTTTTTTGAAAAATTATTATACTAAAATAAAAGTAAATAGTGTTTCATTGTAATAACTGCATTATTATTTTATTTTTCTACTATGTTACAAATAAATTTGAGATCTTATATGTTTTAATGTAAGTATTAGTCTTTTGATTTACAATATATTTTTTACTTTATGTTAAAAATATATTAATAACATTTACAAAAGTGTTTTAACACTTTTTTTTTCATTTATTGTTGTTAATGATTATTAAGTTATTTAATTAAATGATGTACATGCTTTTTTATTTATAATTATGAATATATTATTTTGTAAAATAATGGGTTGAAAAAGTTCGTATATTTATTTTATTGCCAAAAAAAATATCCTACCCGTAATGAAGTGCTTGTCAAATGACCAATGAGATTCTAAATTGATGCTTGTCAAATGTCAAATGACTGAGAGGTTCTAAATTGACTAGTTTAATTATTTTTTGTGGGAGCACTTGCTTGGTATTTTTTTAATCTATTTTAAAGAAAAAATAGAGTATTAGTTTTGCAATCTTAAATATTTTAAAAAGAATTTTCAATTGTTGTAAGCTTCACCTAATATTTTTTAGATTAAACTATTTTGTTGACTTTCTTAATACTTAACTAACCTAATATTAAAAGATGATTTAAAAAAAATCAAATAACAAAAAGTATCCAAAAAAATAACTCAAGTCAATTAGGACTAACTTGCCAAACTTGGATCTAGGTCATAATAGTGAGATAACCCTATAAAAAAAATCACGAAACTCAATTCTTAACCAACTTAATATTGAATGATGAAATTAAAAAAAAATTAAAAAAGAGGACAAAAAAAACCTTGACTCCACCTAGGTTAGCATATGAAATCTACGACCCGGGTCATGATACCGAGATAACTATATATAAAGTAAAATAAAAAAAATTATAAATCTCAATTCTCAAACAACCCAACGTTGAAGAATAAAATTGAAAAAAAAATAAAAAACAGCGTTAACCTAGGTAACCTACCACATTCGTGATTCGGTTCATGATATTGAGATAAAGCAATGGAAAAAAATTCATGAAACTCAATTCCCAACCAACTTAATATTGAAGGATAAAATTAAAAAAAAACTAAATTCAAAGATTGAGGACTGGCGTTGACATAAAAAAACAAATGATAAACTACTTTGTAATTTTGGAGAGGGTTAGGTGCAAAAATCAAGAGAAGGAGAGGGAAAAGAAAAGGGAGAAGAAAGAAAGAAAGATTGGGTTGTCTGAACCAAACTAGACCTCCTTCATGTATATACACCGTCTTGGAAAGAAAAGGGCACAGGAACAAATCAAACAACACCATAAAAGGTTGGGCAATGGAGGTCGTAGGTCGCCGCACGCACCGTTTAAACACGGTGGCCCTTTTCACGTTAGTGCGTGTGATATATGTTACAACCACTTCCCTCTTTTCGTTCAATTTAGTCCTTATACAATAATTTCAGTTTTAAATTAGATTGATCCTTAAATCTTCAATTGTTTAAAATAAATGAAACTGAATTATTTTTTTCTAAATCAAGCATCAAATGAAATCTAGGTTTTACCTTTATCACCTTCATACCCTAACATGAAGTCAATTAAAACGAATTATGAAGTCCAATCCTAAATAATTCAATTTAAAAAGATAAATTAAAGAGAAATAAACTTGAATGAAAAAAAATATCATGACACTATTGTAATCTCAAAGTAATTATGTAAATGTTGTTCAATGTTTTAGCTAAATGTTTTAGTTTTTTTTAATTAATATTCCGATCATGGCGATAATAAAAGGGGGGAGATTTGAAATGGTAAACTATATTTTAACCTCTGTATATTCAGAAATATTCCACTTTAAGCCTTGCAGTTTAAAAGTTTACAATATTATCTTTATAATTTTCAAAAATTCTAACTTGATTGACCGATTGTTAATAAATAGGAAAGGGTACCTAACTGAGTGCCCAATTTATCACTCGTTTTCTTCTTCTTCTTCTTCTTCTTCTTCTTCTTTTTTCAAAATTTCAATGTTATCCTCTCTTTTTTTCTTCCAAACTTCTGCACAACAATAATGTCTCATGCAAATTTTTAAAGATCAACTGATTAAAAAGTGGGTTCGTTGGTAACTTTCATTTAGCAATTTAACAACCAGAGCCATTAATTTTTTTCAAAACTACAGAATTATGATCAAGAAATTTTAAATTATAGTAATTGAATATTGCTGAATTTATAAGAACTTAAAATATATTTTACCCAAAAAAAAGAAAAAGGAAACTAACCTTGTCAATTTACTTCAAAAGAAGAAGCCAACATAGTTATTAAACCCGGCCCAGGATTGACCCGGCCAAGGGGCCGGGTCCCGGGTTTCATGGGTCAACCCAGGTTAACTCGGGTAAACCCGGAAAATTTTTTTTTAAAAAAATTTTAATATTTCATATGAAAAAATCCATGTAAATATATGTTATACATATTGTAAACAATGAGGTTTAAAAGAAAATTTTAAAAAGTTTTTTATTCCATATTAAAAGGATATTATGTCAAGCTTTTAAGTTGAAATATTTAAATCAAAAAAGTTTTTTATCCCACGTCGAAAAAATATAACTTTTTTCTTGTGAATATAGAGTATATATACTAATAGATTTCAAATCTCACATTGAAAAAACATAACATCTTTTATGGAAACATAGCGTACATATACGAAAGGGCTTCAAATCCCATATTGAGAATATATTATGTTATCCTTTCAAGTTGAAGTATTTAAACCAAAAGGTTTTTTTATCCCACATGAAAAAACATGATTTTTTTCTTGGAAACATAGAGTATATATACTAATGGGTTTCAAATCCTACATTGAAAAAACATAACTTTTTTCATGGGAATATAGAGTATATATACGAAAGGACTTCAAATCCCATATTGAAAAGATATTATGTTTTCCTTTCAAGTTGAAGTATTTAAATCAAAAGGTTTTTTTATCCTATATTAAAAAATATGATTTTTTTCAAGGAAATATAGAATATATATACTAATGGGTTTCAAATCCCACATTGAAAAAACATAATTTTTTTCATGGAAATATAGAGTATATATACGAAAAGGCTTCAAATCCCACATTGAAAAGATACTATGTTATCATTTTAAGTTGAAATATTTAAACCAAAAGTTTTTTTATCCCACATTGAAAAAACATGATTTTTTTCTTTGGGAACATAGAGTATATATATACTAAAAGGGCTTCAAATCCCACATTGAAAAGATACTATGTTATCCTTTTAAGTTGAAGTATTTAAACCAAAAGGTTTTTTATCCCGTATTGAAAAAATATGACTTTTTTCTTGGAAACATAGAGTATATATAGTTATATACTAATGAGTTTCAAATCCCATATTTGAAAAAAAAAACTGGGTCTTATCCAGGTTTGTTCGAGTCATGGTTCAACCTGCTAGGTCACCTAAATTTAACCGGATTTCAAATTAACTCGTCAGGATAGACCGGATTTAATAACACTGGAAACCAAGTTTTCGCTGCCTGTTTCAGGGGTAAGAGGCGGAAAAAAAGGATAAAGGTTAAAAATAAAAAAAAAAACCTGTCACAATGCCACCTACAAAATAGGCAAAATCCAAATTCTTTAATTCAGGACCCAAATAGTCTGAGGAATTGGTTTCCCTTGTGTCCATTACTGCTATACTCTCTCTCTAATTGATCACTTGTCAAAATCAAAGCCAAGTTGTCAATTGACTTAATTATTATCCGCTGCTCAAGATATAAATTTCTTTTCTAAAAATTATTAATTTAAATCTTATAAATTTTATAACCATTAAAAATTTATATAATTATTAATTTTAAAATTTATAGAATTAATAGAGATACACATAAATTGAATCAAATACTCATATTAATCTAAAAAAAATAAACAGTATACACTATTATAAAAATCCCACCAAGGTTTCGGATAAGTTGTCTCAGTTACATCGCTATTTTATAAAAATTTTAAATTTTTTATAATTTTTTGAAATTATTTTAAAATATAAATATTAAAAAAATTATTTTAATATATTTTTAAATAAAAAAATACTTTAAAAAATAATTTCTATAATCCTTTTTATTTTGAATTCCATTTGGTTCCTTGATGAAGTGTTTTTTAAGTTATGGCCAGGTTTGTTATTCGTAATAAGTGTTTGTTATTATGATAGCTTTTATGATTATAATGTGAAAAAAATAAAATTTAAAAAATAATTTATTATTGTAGTTTTTTTGATTAAAATATGTATTTGATTAAAATTATAGTTGAAGTTGTTGTTCAATAAAAAAACATATTTAAAATATTTGGTTAAAATACTGGTTGAAATTAATATTAGTAATAAAATGATATAAATAATTGTTGAGAATATATATATATATATATATATATATATATATATATAACAAACTTGGATTTTGACAAATTTTTAACTTATACAAAAACTAAACAGCATTAATTTTTTATTATTTTGGTTTGAATAGCAAATCTAACAATAATAAAACACAACTTAATAAAAAAATAAAAACACATGACAAAAACATGTAAAAATAACTTATCAAAAACTGATCGAGTTTTGAACTCATTACCATTTGGTATTGTGTTTGTAACTACGTTTCATCAAATTTTAAATTTTTTTTTGCTAAAATTGAGTGCGGTTTGTACTTTTTGGATTATTTTGTTGTGTTGATGTCAAAAATGATTTTTAAAAAATAAAAAAATATCATTGGCATGTATTTCAGTACGAAAAGCTATTTGAAAAGCAACCGCTACCACACTACCAAACACACTTTTAATAATGTATCCGTATATAAAAATTATGTTTTGTTTTGTAATCAAATAAGATAAAATCATGGTTAAATAAAAAAGCTGCGGCAAATACAGAGCCAAACTGGACTCTTTGTTTCGTCAAGCATGCGGCTAAAAGGCTTCCCGCCTACATGCTTGTTCGACACGGAGTTAGAAGCTTCGTTCATTTTCCTTCTTGTGCACGCTTTGCAGAACTAGATATATAAATATAATCAGACGTTTCCACCTCTTTTAACATTTATCTTCTTCATTTCCTCTCTTTCTTGAATATTCAATTCCAGGTCTCAGCTTTGAATCATAAGTGAAAATGAAGGTGAGTTTCCATCTGTCCTGTCTCCATCTTGGCTAACCTTCCTAGCAAAAACATGAATTCCAGGTCTCAGTATGGTTACCGAGTGGTATGTGTTGAGGAGAATCCAAATGCCTGTGCTATATGTTAAAGAAATAACATGGCGGTGAGAGTTTTGAGAGAGAGAAAAAAGACAACTTCGAAGCACATCGAAGATGAACCCAGAAAAGGAGCTGCTTGTTTTGTTTTGTATAGTTTATGATGACGGGTTTGATTGAAGTAAAAGGTTTAATATTCTATATATATATATATATATATATATATCCTGCTCATGTCTCCCTGCTCATGTCTCCTTTTATTCCCAACCCCATATCAATATCACATGAGCCTTTGTAAAGATTAAAAAATACATGTAAAAGCAAGCACCGTGCAAACTGTCCCTTTCGACTTGACCTTCTCTCCCAAATTTGTCAACAAAATGATCTCGTAATAAGTGACTCTTTCTTCTCATGAAAGTTTCTGTTTTTTAAAATATTTTTTATTTTAAAAAATATTAAATTATTTTTATTAAATATTTTTTTGAATAATTTTAATGTATTAATGAAAAAAATAAAAAAAATAATATTTTGATGATTTTTTAATTTAAAAACACTTTTTAAAAAGTCAAGAATATAAAAAAAAAAACCTTTGATCACAATGCCAAACCATGCATTTTTATTGGTTATTCTTATGCACAAAAAGCATATAAAAAAATTGATTTATCTACTAAGAAAATTTTTACTAGCAGAGATGTAATTTTTTTAAAAAAAATTATTTTTCATATCATAATAAAAATATCATGCATGATTCTAATTCTACAATGATTCCTTGTTTTATTACAGATATGGGCATTAAAACATTATTTTCCATATCATAATAAAAATATTCACTTATGAAACCTTTGCCATCCTCAGAACCAAACTCATGCTGATTTAGAGAATTCTACTGCTTCTACCATTAATACCCCACCTATACATCAACTTATTGAAATTTACGATCCTATAAAATAATATAAAAATATTAATTTAAAGTAAAAAAATAAAAGAATTTAATTCTTTTTAAATATGTTTAAAACAGTAAAACACGACTGTAGTAACTCGTCCTCGCAAACCACCCTGCACATTTAAAAGACAGTCACTGCTCTCGTGTCCAGTCCAATATTTCACCATCAAGTGCATGTATCTCTTTTATAATAGAAAGTTATTTATCATATGATTATTTTAATGCTTCTTTTCTGACGTATTTATCTTCTCATGAAGAGCCCAAGTCTCTTGCAAATTTCAAAATAGAGGGAGGCAATGCATAATGAGATCGAAGTTTTGAAACAAAATAACACTTGGTCACCTGTACCAGCTCTCCCACTAATTAAATAAATAACCATAGGTTAAGATCGAGTGTATAGGATTAAACATTAATTAATGGTTGTATTACATATAATTAATATATTAGTGGAGCAAGCCCAGCCTCATCTCATGAGTCGAGCGTGCTGTCAACTTTTGGTCCTAACAATTTCTTTTTTAAGTTTTTTTTTTTTTTTTTTTTATCAACTCCCAGTCTAGAACAAGCCAGAAAACCAGTAACGTAGTAATTTTTTGGGTAGTAAAATAGGATAACAGATTCCAACACCCAAACAATGCGCCTGTACCCGGGCTTGTTTTTAAGCCCTCCAGTTCTGGCCGTTGTTAAAATGGGCTTGGGTCAACATATATATTATTTTTTAAAAAAAAAACTATAAATCCCAGTCCATTAATTTTACATTACGGTTATAATTAACTTAACATGCTTGTGCTCCCGGCTTAATTATTGAAAATCAAAATCATAGTATTAAACTAGATAGGTTAAGTTTTTGAGATAAGTTAGTAAAATTATTTGAATTCCCAGTGAATTTTTCAACATGAACCAAACATAATAAAAAATATATTGATGGGAGTTTTTATTTTTAATCAAACACAAAAATTATAAAATTCACCTCCAAAATCTAAATTTTAACAAAAGATATTTTTTATGGAGAATTTACAGATTGCACACTCGATTAGTGATTCAGGAATTGAGTTGATGTAATTACGAGGGATGTAACTTATTAATTAGTTCTAGATTTACTTTCTAAAGATCATCAGCTTGAGTCTCAGAAATCTCAGGATCATTGAAAACTTATATGGTCGTTAACTTTAGGGCTCATGAGATTAGTTGAGATGCATGTAAACTGGTCCAGACACCTACATTAAAACAAAAAAAACAAAGAAATTGAGTTGACATGGTTAGGCTCAAAAATAAAATAGGTTTAATCCCTAAAAAAATCCGATTTTATCTCTAAATATATACATTTCTTAACATATCTAGATTTTTTATTTCTGCTTTTCAAAAGACAATGATTTTCATACTTTTGAGGACCAGTGTTCCACACGTAAATCGCTGAAGAGGAAGTAATCGAACCTCGTGAGATTAGTTTGGTCAGTCAGCCCTTTCGACTTCGGCAGAGTTTGAAAAATAAGAAAAACCTTTATA
>Ga0325414_1004632_pt1 | contig 14433 bp, 7 predicted proteins | sample PopdelMetagenome_8_FD_206183 | JGI IMG/M metagenome (GOLD analysis project Ga0325414, IMG submission 206183) | Populus deltoides microbial communities from Bellville, Georgia, United States - Leaf-PdKOR-R3 | ecosystem: Host-associated > Plants > Phyllosphere > Phylloplane/Leaf | place: USA...
TTGGGTCTGGTATGTGTGTCAAGTTCAAGTGTCTTGGATCTGGCATGTGTGTCAAACTCCCGTTACCTTAGGCTTGACAGATTGTCAAGTCCAAGTGTCTTGAGTCTGACATGTTTGTCATACCCATGTCATCTTGGATTTGGCTAACTGCAAGTCTAATGCCAGACTCATGTTACCTTAATGTCGAGTTTGGTACACTGTCAAGCCCAAAAAAATTTAGGTTGGCTGACGTCAAACCTAGTATTTCTGAGGTTTGGCACACTACCACACCTAATAACATATAGGTCTGGCTAGTGTCAACCCTAGCATGTCTATGGCTTGACACATTACAAGCCCACGCATAACATGTTTATTTTCATAGACATAACATGTTTATTTTCATAGACTTATCCAAGGAAAGAGAGTAATAAAGTTTTTTAAGCCAATTAAAAATAGGTTCATCAGAAGTACATTCAAATTGCCGTAAATTCTTCCATTTTACTTGTTCTTCGTTTTTTCTGTTATTTTTTTTTTTACCCTTTTAGATAATTAATATGTTTTTTCCTTAACAGGAAACGTAACTTCAGCACCATGGTGTTTGAAAAAATGGTTCGTGCTTTTAGCATCGATCTAAACCTTTTCTAAGATTGAGATGACAGGCTTGTGAGCCAATTCAACTAACGGTTAGACCAATACCCGTGGCGAAGCTAGTCCATCTCTAAAACGTGTGTTTCTCACGTCATCCTCCTTGACTAAGAGAGCAAGAGATGATTTCGACCCCAAAATATCTCTGTCATTGATTTAAAGCTAAGATAGTAAAGATTATTTAATTTAATTTAATTTAATTTTAGATCACTCGCAATATAGAAAAGAGAATACAATAACAGAACTTGTACGATACTAACAGGGGTAAATGCAAATCGCCGTGAATTCTTCCATTTTACTTGTTATTTGATACAAGAGTAAACAACTGGCTCTCTCCAAATTATGACGGATTCAAGATGCGTTTTGTAGGGGATATAATTCATGATCTGTAGAAAACTAGCAAGGTCCAAAACTTAAATGGAAGATGATGATTTTAATCCCAGGAAATATACATCAATAGAAGGTATATAATTTTACAAGAATAATAATATCAAAATCTTACGATATCCAATGCATTGATGGTAGAAACAATTAAAAAACATATATCCAATGAATAACTGTATAATCTATGCGGAAAAAAAACCTATAGTTTAGACGCCACCGCGTCCCCCACCGATTCCACCCCCCTGATTTCTTCACTGCTTCCTCCGACTCCGTCTCTCCACCCTATTAGGTTGTTCATGACTCCAAGACTCTCCCAGAAAAGTCTTAGCAGCATCCAAACTAGGAAAATAAGTAGGTTCAAGGAACAACTGAGTCAACGAGTCACAACTCTCTGAACTCACCAAAACCCCATTCCCTTTGGCCTCCAAACTACCTATAGCAACAACTAGCACCTGTTGATACGCATAAAAGAACCTCTTTAGAGCACCCTCAATTGCCTGCAAAGCCTGAAGCAAATAAACCTTCTGGAACTCCTTTTTTTCACTGTACAACCTCATGGCTGCTTCTTGTATCCTGGGCCCACCTTTTGGGTCCACTTCAACACCCAAAACTTCCGGCACCTTATGCTTCAGTTCCTTGCACGATTTCGTTATCTCCACCAACTCCCTCGATCTAAAACAATACGGAGACTTTTCGTCTAATGATCGCATCTGTAACTGATTTTTAAGTCTCAAAAAATCATCTGGATCCATTAGTAGATGCAAGTCTTCAATTTCTGCTAGAAGTTTCCAGATTCTCTCGATTAAATAGCAGTCATTTGATGCTTTTGAAAATTCTTTGCTTCCAATTCTTTCTGTTACGCGCTGGATAATTTGTTTTGCCACATGTATCCATGACTCTAGGATTTGATGTGTGGTGTACACCGATTGGTTTTCCTGGTTCTTGATGTGGTCGTACGGACTCTTTTTGAGGGCGTGGATTTCGTTCGGCCTGCAAACAGTGTCGTATTCCAGGGTTGGTTTTCCGTTCAGGTTTGGCTCGCCGAGTCCTAGAGTGTATGGGCACCGTCTCATCTCGCACTCGATGGAGTACAGGATTTTCTGTGCTACGTCTTCAGATGTCTGCCACGTGGCGAGCCTAGGGAGCAGGCTTGCCTCGCTGGTTTTATTGACCACCGTGGTTTCGCCCGGAACCTTCCATACCTCCGCGTAACTCCCATCTCTAACCAGAACACCTTCCGTTGAGCTCAAGTCCGCGATTGGAGCCGTGCCACGCGTTGTGCTATCTTCTGCCTCGTCTTCGATGATGGACGCGATTAACTCGATCTGAGAGGTGGTGAGTGACTCGATCCTCCGTGTCCATTCTCTCCGGTTCGCGTACGGTCTTTTGTCGGATAAAACCGTCGAAACGAAGCGGAAAGTGATTTCTAGAGCTTGTAAAGCTGGTTTTAGTATAGACTCTGTTTTCCAATTCGAGAACTCTTTTCGGTTCCATAGCTTTCGTAGCTCTGGGAGGCGGAGATAGTACTCGTAAGCTGAACAAACAGAGTCGGAAGCGGGAATCGGGTAGGTATTTGAGATCCCACGAAACTGTATAGCCGGGATGGAGACATGGAGCTTGCTAGAGAGTCTGGGGGGTTTGTTCGGGGGATCGGAGGATACCATTTTTGCTTTCCAATCTAAATCTATCATTCTTTCTTGGGAGAAGGAAGTGGAAAATAGAAATTAAACGGAGCACGTTCTGTTTTTATTTTTTTTCTTTCGAGTTTTGTTTGAGGGGGTGAGGGAGGGATCGATGAGGTTATATATAGGGGTAAAGGCGTGTGGGAGTGAGAGAGATGTCGGGAGTTAGATTTCATTAAACAATTGATAGGGAGATGAAAAAAATGGGAGTTGAAGAAATTAGAAAGAGAAAGGACATGAAACTTATCCATTCGGACCTAACGTGGAAGGTGTATTCGGTGTGTTCTGGCATACAGAAGGAAACTGCGTGTCGTTGGATTATTCTAGTAGTAAAAGGGGTAGGAGGTGGGGAGTGGAACGGTTCCAATGTTGGACCTTCGTCTTTGCTCGTTCAATTAATGCGACTCTTATTTTTCTGCTGGCGTCGATTTCCAATCACGCGCCGTAGTTGATCGTAGGACTTGACTAATGGTGCTTTAAGTGCTATAATTAAGACCGCTAAATGGATAAATGTTCGTTTAGAACAATTATCCGACACTCTTAAATGCCCTTCACACATGTCTAAAGAGAAAGGGTACGAGTTTTGAAGGACGTGTTTGGTTTTAAATTAAAAGTGGTTAGGGTGTTTTTTTACAGTACCTCTTGACCACGGATTTTGAAAATGATTTTCTAAGGTGTTTTTAATATTATTACGTCAAGTGGATTTTTAATTTTTTTTGAAAAATGAAAAACAAATTCATCATTGGAAGACCCGGAGAGAATTCTAGAATTTACATTAGTTGTTTTACTTCAAATTTATCATCTAGTTGTTTTTATTATTGAACGCATTTAACTATGGTATAAAAAATCAATAGTTATCACGTTGGTAATGAATGTCAATGAATTGTCGAGTGTCAACTAGTATTAGTACCTTTTGGTTTCTCAAATAATTGAATTTTTATTTTGTGATTCATAAAAATTTATATTGATTGAGATGGTTTATGATAATTTTTTTCTAATTAATATATAATTTTTTTTATTTATCACGCTACAGTTACTGTATTTATTTATCTTAATTTTCATATGTCAAGATTATTGTTCAACTTCAAATAATAATCTGGGATTTTTATATTTTTTAAATTTATTTTGGTATTAATATATAGAAAATATAAAAAGTTCATAAAAAATAATAATTTAAAACTAGAAAATAAGAACTTTCAAAAAAACGGTAGATCGAAAACAAACAAACAAACACTGCCCGATCAATAATCACAGTAGTGTCATTGTCGGCTTCCCAGGAGTCAGTGGACTCTAATTTTCCCGTGTTTTCAGGGGAAATAGCTGCACATCTGGCCCTCTAATTGATATCCTTCAGCCTCTCATCACGTGGAAGGCATGGCAAATGGTCTAAAGTTTACACCAGGGCTAGGAAATTTCAAAGTTACCGCGGCTCCTCGATCGAATTAAGCCAATTTGTCTTCCAGATCTTACGGCTCTAGACATAAACACGACGATCTTCTTTTTGGTCCTTTGTTATCATTTTAGAGATTAACGAACTGATATCCTTTCGCCTTATCGTGAGTTTATAAAATAAATATATTTAATAGTATAATAATTATGAATCACGCTAGATAAATAATAAAAATTAAAGGTATAATAAAGTAAATATTTTATGATAGAAAAAAAAATTGTATTGGTGATAAAAAATTTAGAGACTAAACAAAATGATTTGTAGCAATCCACAGTGTTTTGTGAGGAAAGATACAATGCTTTCGCTATATCATTCAGCTTTTTTGTTAATAAAAAGAAAAAAAATTACAAAGTTACATTCTCTATCAACTTAATATTAAAAAAACCAACAAAGATAATTTTGGAAAGAAAAAAACCATGAGAAAAAACATTGTAGCAATTGACAAGTTTTGTGAGGAAAACTACAGTGTTTTCCCCAATAAAATAAAATAAAAAACCATTTAAAAAAATACTGTAGTAATTCATAGTGTTTTGTGAGAAAAACTACAACGCTTTCCCCATATAATTTAGCTTTATTGTAATTATAATTATTAACCAACTCAATATTAAAAAAATCGACAAAAATAATTTAAAAAAAAAATCACAAAAAAATTATATGGAAAACATTGCAACAATTGATAGTTTTTTAAAGAAAAAAATTATAAAACTAAATTCTTAATCAGCTAAATATTAAAAAAAATCGACAGAGATAATTTTTTAAAAAAATAACAAAAAAAGGGGGGAATTATATTGGAAACACTGTAACAATTCACAGTGTTTTATGATGAAAGTTACAATGTTTCCCCACGTGATTTAGCCTTATTTGTAATTGTAATTCTCAAACAGCTCAATATTAAAAACAAATTGACAAAGATAATTTTTAAAAAAAATATATAAAAAAACAATGTGGAGAGCCACTGTAGCAATCCACAATGTTTTGTAAGGAAAGCTACAGTGCTTTCCCCGTATGATTAAACTTTATTACAAAGTTAAATTCTAACAAACTCAATATTAAAAAAATAAAATCAACGAAGATAATTTTGAAAAAAAAATATTACAAAAAATGAAAACACAAAAGAAATTGAAAAAAAATCATGCGAGGAAAAACTTGTATTTACTTGTAATTGCAATTCTTAACCAGCTTAATATTTAAAAAATAAAATTGACAAAAATAATTTTAGAAAAAAACATAACAAAACAGAAAAAAACCGTGTGGGAAAAAACACTGTTGCAATCCACAGTAATCTGCGAGGAAAGTTACAGTGATTTCCTCACATATTGTAACTGTAATCTTTAACCAGCTAAATATTAAAAAATAAAATAAAAAAATATAATTTAGGAGAAAATCATTAAAAAAAACCATGCGGAGAAACACTGTAGCAATCAACAATATTTTAAAGAAAAAAATATTACCAAACTAAATTTTCAATCAGCTCAATATTAAAAAAAATTGACAAATATAATTTTAAAAAATAAAAACAATAAAATAGAAAAACTATGTGGGAAAAAACCGCAGCAATCCACGGTATTTTAGAGAGAAAAAATTACGAAGTGAAATTTTTAATCAGCTTAATATTTAAAAAGCAAAATCAACAAAAATAATTTTGAAAAAAAAATAAATGAAAAAAAAGGAAAGTTGAGAAAAAAAGAAAGTAATTTTGAAAAAAAAACAAGAGAAAGTTTGGGGAAAATGACAAAATGCAAAAAAAACAAAAAAAAAAGAAAAGAAGAATGTACTGTGAATTACTGTTGTAATACACAGTGTTTTGTGTGTGGGGGGACAGTGATTCCCCCACACCATTTAGATATTAGTTAATAATATTGAGCATTTTTTTTTTGAAAGAGACCTGTTTGTCAGTTGAAGTTAGATAAAGCCATGTATTAGAATTAAAAATATTTATGGTATTTAAGGAGTAATTAACATCATCTTATTAGTTACTCTCTAAAACCACTTAAAAAAAAGATAGACAACAAAAAAAATTATGATCCACTACAAATATTTATACTTATAATTTCTCTTTTCTAGTTATATGTATTTTTTTCTTTAAAATGAGTCCAAAAGGTAGCTAATAAAATATCACTAGTTACTCGATGAAAATATAAAATGTTATATTTTTCTCTTGTAATATTTAGTGTTTTATACTTATCTAATGCCTAAATGTACTCGTTATTTTTATATTTTGATTTAGGATGTAAATAGAGACGTTAAGGGCAAAAGGAAGTTAATTGGGCTATTCTAAATAGTTTTGACACAGTTTTGTAATATGGACATGACTCTTTCATACGAGCTCTAATTGAGATGATTCAAAATGATATAGAACCCTAAGAAATATCTCTACAATTTTCATATTTTGAGTTTTGAAATATGATGAATGCATTGAAGTTGAAATCCGACATAGATTCATCTTGAGATATGATTTATTTTTATAAGCTTTCAGATTTGATGCATAGATTTTAGTCGAATATATCACTTTTCTTGTTGTGCTAGACTTTTGAAGAGGAAAAAAAACATGTAAAAGAGAAAAAGAGAAAAAGAGAGATTATATCAAACTTCTCCCTTCCCTCTCCCCTCTTATTTATTCTATATTTTAATTCTCTCATTCAAGTTTTCATGATAGTAATATATAACTAAAAAATTTTTTGGTTAAAGGAAATATAAGCATCAAAATCAATAAGAATGTGAGTTATAATTGGTTTTCATTGTTCAATTTATACTTTAAGTAATGAATGTTCCTCAATATTTATTTTTTTGATTGTCTTGTTCAATTACTAGAAGGCTCGCGAGTTTATTATTCGTTACAATCTACTGCTAGGTTAGATATCAAATCCGTAATTATTTGATCTCTATATTACGTAAAGCAATTAAGATTAATGATTTGTTGCGTTGAAAATTAATAGATATTAGAAAGAATATTTGAAAAAAAATTAAATGCAACTATTTTTGCTTGTGATGTTTATATTCATCAATCTCTTTTATTCTTAAAATTGCTACTATATTAAATTTTTAGCGTTTGTCTCAAGTTGTCTAATAATTATGGTTAATTAGATTTGTTATTTTTTAATTATCTACAGCTAAAAAGAGATAGGAAAATAGTTCAAATTATAAATATTAGAAGTATGAGTTGATATATATATATATATATGCGCGTGCGCGTGCATCAATCACTTATAAAAGATTGGATCATGGATGTTGATTTAGATCAAGGTTTATTTGTTTTTTTTTTAATTTTAATATTTTTAATTTGAATTGTTTCTTATTTTTTTAATATTTTTATTATATTCAAACTTCCTTTTTTTTGTTCATGCATCACCAGGCTACATTCTTTTGACTGTGATGAGAATGATACTTACTAGTACAAGTACATATATTTTTAAAAATCTAGATTTTATTTTTGATTACCTGCATCACCATGTCATTCTCTGTATTATCATCTAGCTTAGAATTCAATCTTTACCATCCATTTATCCCTATCCAAATTATGACGCAAACATGCAAGACCCATGTAGGAAGATAAATTAAATATGCCCTCCTCAGTCATTGTTTATTCATTTCTGTATAAAAGGGGAATCAAAGGGATCCCATTCAGCTAAATCTCGACATCCAGCGAAGCAAAAATAGAAAAAGAAAGAAAGCTTAAAAGTGGAATTAGGATTTCAAAAAACATCAATAATTATAAATATTCACACACATGTACTTATCCTTTCTATTTCTTTCTATCTTTGTTGTATACTGTAAATGTTTAATAGTTACAGTACTAGCGCTGTGAAATTTTTATAATATAAAATATACTGGGATTTTAATGAAAATAAGATTAAATTGTATGAATAATTGATAGTACAGTTGCTTTTATCAACTATTTTTGGGATATGTATGGACATTTTAAAGATATTTTGTAGAACCTTCAAAATCTATCAAAGATGGGAAAATCCGCTGTCCATGGTTATTGTTTGTTCAGATGATACGCACTAATTTGACCAGTGTTTGACAGGTATCCTGTTTTAGGTCGCCGTGCACTTCTGGCCTTGGAAAGTCTAAAGAAATAGCGCCCTTTTTTATTTAATTTTAATTGGTTTTTGATCTCTCCTCGGAACAATGCATAATTGGATCAAGTCACCGTGTTTACCGCCTTCAAAAAAAGCTGCCGCATGGAACCGGATCAGTACACATGTCGAACGCTCATTGCTAGTCTAGAACAGACTCGGCGTGGTGGCTTCCAGCTCGGCACCGCTTTTTGATTGCCACCTAACCACGCGGGGGAGCACAAGAATGTGATGGCATGGCAGTCACGTGCGCCACCCACCGTTTATCTACTGCCCACCTGTCGGATTTATGTGGACAAATCAGGTCACATTAGCGGTGCCGAAAGGCAGTTGGATTTCCGACACTTGGCTATTGCAGTAGGAGCTGTGAAGGATTTGATTGGTTCCACGTCTAGCAAGAGAGGTGTGATGTTTATGGGCTCCGGAATCTGCAATTTCGGAGAGAAGGAAATTTGGTGAACAAAGAGAGAATATTTATTTAATATTATTTTTGAAAAAATGGGTGCACTTGTTTATTCATTGTTTATCTGATAAAGAGTATGGTTTCTTTGACTCTGATGGGAGTCAATGGCGAGCTATCACCCAGGTTTCCTAGCAAGGAAGCATGTTTTGGGCCCTATAATGGGGCATTAGCGTCGTAGCTCGATTTATCATTTATCTAGCTGCTTCTCCGCTCCACCTTTTTTATTTTTTATTTAACTTTTCACTGTGCCCTTTCTCCTATCCAAATGACAGCCGTCAGCCGAGGAAAGGGAAAGCATGGAAAAATCATAATTTCCGAAAGTGCTGCTTAGAGGATGTTGCAGGCGCGGCATAAGATGAGTGACCAGTTTCGTCCACAATACGGAGATTTCGAGCATCAAAGAATAATTTCATACCACTTACAAAGCAGCCGCATGTTCATATGCATGCGAAGTGAGATATTATATGTTAGTGTGGTAGGTTGTTTTGTAAAGTAATTTTTATTTGTAAATATATTAAAATAATATTTTTTAAAGTTTTTAAATTTATTTGTAATATATTTAAAAATATAAAAAAAATTAATTTGAAGTAAAAAACACTTTATTTTTTTTTAAAAATACTTTTAAAATATAAAATTAAACGAATTCTGAATTAACAATGATAAATTGGTTTGGTTTTTAGACTCCATCCAAAACTCCAAAACGAAAAGAACATCAAAATGGTTTGGGAGTGTGATTGTGGTTGCTTTTCAAAGTACTTTTCACTCATAAAAATATGCTATTAATATTTTTTTTATTTTTCAAAAATTATTTTTGAGATCAACACATCAAAATAATTTGAAAACATCAAAAATATAGTAATTCAAAGTAAAAAAAAAATAATTTTTTTTAAAAGCACTTTCCAAACACACTACCAAATAGACACAATAGACGCGGCGGCAATCAAGTGAATGAAAAATGGAAAAACATTGTGTGTGGCTAGGCAATCCCACCACAGTGCAGCTCACAATTATCTAAACTTTTTCAACATGCAGTTATCCCACGAGCACCCTAATCTGGTTTCATCATAATTAATTGATTAGCATTTGATGTGGCGATCTCAATTTTGTCCAGTTCCCGGCATGTGTAAAAAAGAAATGGAACATCAAACATTTTATTTTTATTTTTTGTCATGATCGATTCGAGTCACTTGACTGTTTTGATTAGCTCGAAGATGTGGTAATCTGAATTGAACCCTGTTTCGATTAAATACAGAATAAAGGAAACATCTAACATTCATGTCAGGAGGAAACACTATCTCTGTTATATGTATTCCAGGGCTCCACCCACGTGATGAGTTGTAAAAATGTTGAGAATTGCTGGAATAAATACTAAAAATAAAAGAAGAATCGCAGGTATGCTTTCCCTTGCTTCTCAAGCTCTTCTTGTGTGGATTCTATACTTGTCTGACCATAACTTGAAATTATCCACAGTATTTTTGATGACCGTTTCCAGCTTCATGACTCTTCGAACCATCCTTATCTAATCAATCCATCTTATAAGATTCCTCACAGCCAAAATAAGAGAAAGATTTCTAAAACAAGACAGGAGAGATGGCATTGTCGGTCTTTGCATATTAATTACTCTTTTTTTATTATTATTAATAAATTAATCCACTACAAGATTTAACAGTTTTACCGACGGAATTTTTTTATTTGCGTAAGACACATATTCCATCGGTAATTAATTTACCGACGGAATCACCAATGAAAATGCTCCGTCGGTGAATCTTTTGTCGGTAATTTTTTGTTCGTCGGTAAATCCGTTGATAATAAAAAAATAAATTTATCCGCTTTATTTCATCGGTATATCTCTCGGTAATAATTTTTTTATTACCAACGGATTTACCGATGGAATTTCCATCGGTAATTATTTAAAAACATTTTTAAAAAAATCATTTTATAAAATTATAAAATAATTAAATTAACACTATATAATATATACTCAAAATGCTTGGAAAAAAGAATAAGAAAATCAATTTCAACAAATTTGCAACAAAAAAATAAATTAAACTAAAAAAATTCATATGAAAAAAATAAAGTTGCAATTGCTAAAAATTTTAAAATCCTATAAATAAATCTACTAAAAATTGATCTCATATGAAAAAAAAATCTCACAACAACATTTATACAATTATTAAGAACAAAAACAATTAAAACTAAAATAAAAAACAAATATAGTGAAAAAAATCATGAAAAAAAAGAAAAAAGAAAAATCTTACCTTAATGTAGTTGCAAGAGAAGCTAAGGAGAGAGAAAAAATTTCGTTAAGCATATTAATTAAAAAAAAAAACTAGGAGGATAAAAGAAAAAAGAAAAAGAAGACATACCCAATTATGGAGGAAAAGAGAAGGAGATGAGGAGAGAAAAGAAGAAAAAAAATAGATAAGAAATGATGTTTTTTTACATATAGTGAAGAAGAAGAAGAGGACATACCTAATGATATTTTTTACATATAGTGAAGAAGAAGAAGAAGAAAAAGAAGAAGAACAAGAAGTAGAAGAACAAGAAGAAGAATAATAATAATAAGAAATTGGTATGTCTCTTGTGAAATAAGAGAATTCAGGCTTTTATGGGGGCGCGTTGCCGATAGATTTACCGACGAATAATTGAATATTAATATTTTTTAATTATTCCGTCGGTAATTCCATTGGTAATATTTAATATAAATTTTCAATTTCGTAAAAAATTTACAGAAACCGCCAAAAAATTACCGATGATTTTTCAATCTGTTGGTGATTCCATCTGTAATATTTAAATGAAAATTTTAAATTAATTGAATTTTTTCAGAAAACCGCCAAATAACACCTATGAAATTTCAATCCGTCGGTGATTTTGTCTGTAAAGAACAACAATTAATAGTGCAATTGAAAAGTGAACAGTTCTAGAGCTCCTTGGAAAATACCGACGGACAATTCCGTCGGTGATTCTCTTTGTAATTGACATGATGAACAGTGTTCACATTTTTACCAACAAATTTACCGCGGTAATTCCGATGGTAAAAATAACACATCATTATTTTGTTTTTGCTTTGTTTTAATTTTTTTTCCCACGGTAATTCCCTCAGTATTTCCATTTATATTTATCAATTTTTGGTAATGATTATCGTACACAGCAAAAGTGTCTTGGAAAAACAAATAAAATAAAAATAATTTTAAAATAAACATATCAAAACCATTAAAAATATCTAAAAAAATTATTAATTTAATATTTTTTAAATAAAAAATAATTTAAAAAGCAAAAGTAAACACTGCGCGCACCAAACGGGAACTAAGATGATTGCATTAAAAAAGGTTTACAAAAAAACCCATTGAGATCAACTTTTTTTTCTAAGGGGAATGGATAAATTAGAAGGTTGAGAAGATTGAACTTAGTTAGCAAGAAAACTTGCAAAACAAGTCTCTCGTTAAGATCAGACGCCCCTCCAATGTTTAAGTTAGCTCAAGCATGAAAGGAATGAAGCTTTAGAGGTTGTATTCCATGCGTTTGCATAATAAAGCTTAAAGATGAGGAAGATGTGTGTCTCTCTCAGAGAAGATCCCTTGTTATGGGCCTCAATGATATCTATATAACCATGTAAATGTGTTAATGGTACGGTATGGTGATTAATGTACTCGTCACATACGGTTTTGAAATACTTAGAGACAAGGACTAAGAGTGACAACATGTCGGTGCAAAAGCTGTCCTAGTTTTGAGTTTTATGAATTGTGTATTATTGATGACAGTAATAAGACCAATCACTAGGAGGACACATTGCCAAGATGTGTGATTTTATTTACTGCATATACTATTTGTCTCCGTAGTTGGTGGCAATAGACAATGTTTGGCCAAAGGATAATGTGCCCCGGATAGTAGCTGGATTAGGCTGTAGCAATTGAATATAGGTGCATCCGGGTGTTAGAGTTGGATTCAAAAGGTATAAGCCATGTCCCGAGAGGGGGACGCGTGCCATTCTGTTCAATCTGCAGAGGGGGGTTGTAAGGTTTGTTTGGGAGGGATGCGTGGTACACTACAATAAGTATGAAACAACGCAAGGTTAGTCTTGGGGGACGCACAACAAGTTTACCGAGGAAGGACTGTTCAAGAAAATACATGATCGGTTTATTAAGAATGAATACAAGGTTAGTTCAGGAGTATGCATGACTAATCCACTAAGAAGAGAATTAAGATTAGTTCGAGAGGACACATGACAGGTTCGAGAGTATCGATGATTTATTGAATCCTGTAAACATCCTGGGTCTAATTTAATTTAATAGATTATATAAAGAAACTCAAATTTCATTCCTCTTGAACAGTTGATGACCCCTACATATGGAATGTAAGCATGGATTGAGTTGCCGGTGGGGATCCACTATTAAGCATTAAACATTTTTTTAACGAACACCGCGTTGACAAATAACCGAGGTATACCTTGCTGTAGATACTTTTTGGTGCAGTCAACCAAAGTCTGCAATCTCCATCAGTCTAATAAAAAAAACTTGTTGTCCGAATCAATCGTAGCAGCCCAATAGGCCAAGATACTGATCTCGAAGTTAGGTAAAAATGCAGCCCGAATCCACTTCAAATGTTGAAGTTTTGACATCAAAATTTGAAAGAGATGGAGAATCCCCTCAGAGTCAGAGAAGCCCCCTCCTCTGACCCCCACTAAAATTTATTGGTAAACCCCCTTAGAAAATAGAGGACGTAGGTTACAAAATTTCAATAATCTTTTTCAAAGTTTTTGTTTTAGAAATGTATTAAGGTAATATATTTTTAAAAATTTATTTTTTATATCAGTACTTTAAAATAATCTAAAATTACATACAAAAAAAGTTTAAGCAAAAAAATTTAATTATTTTTAAAAGCATAATTATATCACAAAAATAAAAACAAACAGCCTTGAAGCCTCATGAACATATGTGAAATGATGTAAACAAACAAGATACAATCATTTACACCATAGCTATACTCCTTTAAACAATGAAATCCATGGAAATCGATTTGGTTAGGTTTGCAATTTGTTTTTTAGCCATTAGAATTGCCATAGTCCAACTCCAACATGACGATAAATGGACTTATTGACAGATACTGACATTTCTTTAATAACCACTAGAGAAATAATGAGTTCCGTAGGCATACTAAAATCTCAACCACGTACTACACGTTCCGATGGGCACCATCAAGAGCTAACTTGGGTCTTCCTGGATCAAGATCATATCCTGTACACACTTTCAATGATACAGAAATCCCTTCAAGATCATATCCTGTACACACCATCTCTGAAGCATTATCGCTAGCTTTCCTTGTAGACAGAAAAAAGGCACGAGTACCACTACTTATAATGGAATGAATCAATAAGCTGTCAATTGCTTCTTTGCCTGTAGGTTTAAAAATACAGCCAGGAAGGAAAGGAACACGGCAATTGAGGACTTCAGCTGATAGGGTTGATAATCGCAAATAGTTGTTGAACATGCTCCCGTGTAAAAAATTATGCTTGTAAACATGAAATAACACTACAATAGTCGTGGTATTGGTAAAGATGTCCCTGTCTTTGGACGCCGTGATTAAACTAAAAGTTAGGCTTGTGAAGAAACTTTCATACCTCCAATAACCCTCCCTTTAAGGGCACTAATTATAACCAAGTGATCGTTCTGCCATCATCAATATCTTGAAAGAGATTTTGTCGAGCAATACCAAACAAGATATTAGTAACAGGTCTGCTATGAAACATGGCCT
>Ga0325414_1004633_pt1 | contig 14430 bp, 8 predicted proteins | sample PopdelMetagenome_8_FD_206183 | JGI IMG/M metagenome (GOLD analysis project Ga0325414, IMG submission 206183) | Populus deltoides microbial communities from Bellville, Georgia, United States - Leaf-PdKOR-R3 | ecosystem: Host-associated > Plants > Phyllosphere > Phylloplane/Leaf | place: USA...
TATGGGATAGCAATGGGCAGTGATAGGGATAAAGGACCAGATCCAGGAGCAGTCATTCTTGTGTGTGTTGAGGTTCTAACTAGAGTTTCTGGAAAACGTGCTTTATTTCAAATGGATTCCTGGCATGTGGCACAGTCTTTACGTATACCAGCGGCACTTTTTCAAGATTTTGATCAACTGAGAATTTCTGAAGATCCAGCTTTATCTAATTCCTTGTTCTCGGACAACCAAGATCATAATTCTGTGGCAGGCATGAATTCCTTTGTTGCAGATCAACAATTCTCTGTGGAGTTATACACTCTATGCTGCCGATTATTATACACGATGATGTTTAGCTGAATCTCTGAAGAACCTGATTACTATGTTTGTAAAAGTTGCAGATAGATTTGTTATCATCAGGCCAGACTCGACATCCATATATACTCGTAAAAAAGAAGTAAAAATGACAGTATTCGCATATCCTCCTTTGATAGTTAGTGTTTTGTTTTTTCTCTTCTTCCTGACACCTAAACACATGCTAAAACAACCAATTGTAGACAGTGCTTTGGTTCAGAATGTGTCTCTATGCTACGTTATAGTTGTCTCTGCTCGATCATGCAATCCGCATATATTATCCTTTTTGGTATTGTTTTATCTCGAGTTAATTGTTACATGTAATCATGTTGATAATTTTTGTAATCCAGTGAGTCGGAACGGTGCATTGCTCTACTTCAAGAATCTGAGCGTGTTCTTCTTCGCTGTTTGGAGATGGTGGGTGTTGATTTATCAGTCAGAAAAGGTTATTCTTCGAGGGGAGTTCAAGAGGGGGTAAAATGTGCTTGTTCCTTGCAATTTTTAAGCACAGCTATCATTGTTCTGATATATGCAGTTTCATTTCAAATTTAAAATGTAGATTCATGCAGCCCTAACAAGAGCAATTTGCTTTCCAATTGATGTTCAGGGAGATAGATGAAGCTCTGAGACCTGGTGTGTGTATATGCTTTCTCCTTTTATTTATTTTAATATTCTTTTAAGGTTAAGAAATATATATTTAGCCTGCAACTTAGCTTGAGGTAAGAGATTATTTTGTTTTTAAAAAAAAAAATTATATTTTTTTAGTTTTATCTTTCAGTATTTAATTTATTTGAATATTAAATTCTTTTAGTTTTTATATATGTTTTATTAATTTTAAAAATAATATAATTTATCTCAGATCTTTTTATTTATCATTCATTATTATTTTTTTAATTTTATTATTTATTATCTCGACATAATGGATTTAGTTAAGTTAATTATTTGAATTTTAAATTTTTTTTATTTAAAAATATTAATCTGTCATTGTACTATGTTTGCTTGCACTATTTTTTTAATTAATTTTTTTATTTTAATTTTTTAATATTTAATTGATTTGAGTTGAGTTTTTAATTTGTTTCCATTTGTATTTTATACTCAGATAAAGAATTTCACGTATTAAATATAGTTAACTTTAATTGATTAATGTGTTAATATTTTAATATTTATTTTTTTAAAAAAATATTATTTAATATACTATCATTTTAATATTTAAAAAAAAATCATTAATTATAGTTTGATCACCACGCCTATTGGATGAGTAGCGTGTCATTTGTTAAGACTTAAGAGGGCTTTAATGTTATTTCTCAAAGAGGGTGCATTATGCTTTGATGATATTTCTACTGCCGACATGAATTGAATACGTGGTAATTTTAAAAAATATCTTTTTGAAAATATATTAAAGTAATTCAAAAAATCTTAAATAATATATATTTAAAAAAAAACACAAAAATAAAAACAAAATCAACACACGCTAGACTTTTTAAAATAAAGTTTGGGTAGACAAATTTAAAATCAGCACCACTTGATCATTTAACAAATTGTCAAGTCCATCAAATCAGCACACATCAGCGGCTCGGAAAGGCCCAATACAACTATCAGACTGTTTCTTTGCTATAAATAAAACTTTTGTAAACATATCCATACCAACTTACCAAGGACAAGAAATCAGCGATGTACGACAACAGGAGAAGAAGTGACATCATCCATGATGCTTTCACTCTAAATCCTCTACCATATCCAGTTCTCTTCATCTTTGCAGTGATATCATTCTTTTTCTGGATATCTTGGTACTTGCACCATGAAGACATTGTGGAGACTGCTGAGAAAGAAGGGAGTTGGCTCATCGTGGTTGTACCATTAGTGCTAATAGCCATAGTCCGTTGGTTCATGACACCGTGGGACAGGAGCCGGAGAGCACACCAGCAGCCATCAGAAGGGAGCTCTCCATGGGGTGTGGCTGCTTTCATTGTATTGCTTCTTGTTTTGGTGCGGTTTCAATCTACCTTTCTTGACAGCTGGCTTTTTTGATGCTGTACTTGTTAGTATAGATTGAAGAATAGTTTTGTTCCATCGCTTTGGTAACTTGGTTTATGTTTGAAAGACAGTTTAGAGTTTGAGTAATATATGTAACCGTTATGTGTGTATGTGTTTGTGTTTATATGTATATATATGTGTGCGCGCATTAAGATATGTGATTGTGGTTTGAGTATTCATGTCTTGTTGGATTTTTCTTTGGTGGTTCAGATGTTATTAATGAACTTGTCTTTTCTTCAGTAGCTTATTTGTGCTATGTCAAATTTGTATACGCTCTTTATTTAGCTGAAGTTAGAATCTTGATTAACTCAGCCTACAGAATATTTCTGTTTGGATGCTGAGAAAATGGAGTTTCAGTTTGCTGGGGAAGTAAGTGATAGAACTGTACTTGTCCTGGCTCAAAAGGTAAACTTCACTTGAAAATTGAAATGAGTTTCCTTTTCTCGCATAAACTCTCCTAGTACCTCAGCAGAAACCTTGAAGATAAGAGTTATGTTTTCTCGGTTTATTTTAATGCGGATGTTAACTTTGCTTGATTGATTAAGACTAGTAGTAACTTACAAAAGACAAGTTATCTCTCAAGACACTCACCTGAATCTAAAGTCAAGTGGGCATCAGTCAAATTTGTCTTGTTCTCAGAAATCATCACCTCATAGAACAAATAATAAAGTACTCTGCCAAGCAAGGAGGCAATATCAATGTAATTCTAGGTTCACTGAATATTCACGAGTTCCAGAAGTTACGAACTCTATGAGGGATCCAATCCATTTGCAGATGTCACTGTCTATACCCAAATGGCTAGCTAAAAGCAACACTTGTTTAATAGCTCTCACTATTTAACTATAATGCAGTAATAGTGTGATTACAACAGGCCGACTTCATGTATCAACTCAGTAGTATCAATCCCCCCCATTTTATTCAAAGATCAACTAGCAGAAGGTGATAGACAATTCACAAAGGAGTTCTGGGACATGTTAAGATATCAAAACAGGGGTAGGATTGGTTTAAAACACATTTATACCCCAGTTATCTCTCAATAAATTATTAAAGTATAAACAAAAAAAGCAAGTTTGATCGATGAAGAAGCACACACCATATTTATATTCTTGTAAATTTTGTTAGTTGTGATTGGGTGGTGGAAGAACAGTTCTTCATTTGTGACAAACATCAATTGTTTATTTAATCATCCAATCCTACAACTGCCTTCTTGGTCCGATGTTAATCAAGCCTTTTGCAAGAAAAAATCATCAAACATGCTTGTGGGGTCTAGCTCTGCAGTGACAGTTTCTTGGCCTTATCAGTTTTGATTGAATGGCCATAAGTTCTTCATTTGTGACAAACATCAATTGTTTATTTAATCATCCAATCCTACAACTGCCTTCTTGGTCCGATGTTAATCAAGCCTTTTGCAAGAAAAAATCATCAAACATGCTTGTGGGGTCTAGCTCTGCAGTGACAGTTTCTTGGCCTTATCAGTTTTGATTGAATGGCCATAAGGCGTCTTCTCTTATCCTAAGCCTGAAGGCTAGTGCTATGAAAGGATTTTGATTCATTCAACCCCCTTTCATATGGGAACACACGTAAAGCATAATTGAATATAATGATTGGTGTTTGTCTGCGATTCTTCATATTCAAATCTTACATATTTACCCTTTCCCATGCTACAGATGTCATCTTGGCCTCGCCGACATGGACTTGTTTTCGTGTGTTTGTCCATACCAAATGTTGCAATGAACGGTCGTGGGCATGGCAGAGAAGTGAAGTGTTGAGCATGCCGGTGATTCAGTTGCTGCCGCGCCCTTTTTAAACCAGAGGAACAAACAGTAATCCTGACCAGACTGTTGATTTTGATCGAGTTGGACTTCAGAGATGCATTGAACATTTTGCTCACAACAGTAAGCAAAAACCGTATAATACAAGGCTTGTTGCCAAAAAAGCAAAGACAGGATTGCTTGACAAAGAAACTCAAAAGATTCGATGATTATAAGCTAAGATATGCACATCCGTATATCTTTAACGTTGTAATTAACAAACATTAAGCAGAGTTTGTCCTTATCTTTTCGCTGATTTATACTAATAAAACAAATTAATCTGACCCCTGAAGAGGTCCAAACCACTTGGAATGAAATGTAGATCGATAAGAGAGCAACATTAAAAGCACCACCACAAAAATGGCAATACCCCAAGGAAAGGAGCCTGAGGAACGTGGATCTGAATCATGCTGTGAACTTCTGAGCCGATAGTAGAGCAACCAATTAGTAGAATATGAAGCCATGAATAAAATCAGGAGGATAGGCAGCAAGACAAGGAATATTTGGAGGTTGATTGCAGAGTGGTGCAACTGAGCCTTATAGCCCGTGTAATGGGAGAGCCATAACAGGGAAATGACAATGCCAAAAATAGCTAGCAATGGGAGAGGTGGCGAAGACACTGAGCCCATGGTCTGGCCTGTCCACCCTTGTTTCCACTCAGGACCCCTTCTCTTAGGATAGAACCACTCCATCTCTTCTTGATTTTTTTTCTCTCTCTCTCTCTCTCTTATCTCTAAATTCAAGCAATTCAGTAAAGAATCTTGTTGATGCAAGGGGGTGACGGGCTTCGTTTGCTTTAATATCAAAGTTGGCTATGGAATTTTGTGCTTTGAGTGTAGAATCCTCAAAGAAGAACTTCTTTGGTCCTGCGCACTCAAGTGTTTGATAAAAAAGGTTTTGAACCGCCTTGGAGAAGAAAATGTGATTGCTATTTCTACACGGAAGAAAGGGCCAATGGGCCTGTCTAGAAACTTCAGACCACCATTCTGGGCTAGGTCGAAATTCGAAGATGTTGTAGGCGACAGTCAAGCACAACATGAAGGGCATCACCTCAATTACCTTGACCAAGAACATCAAATATATAATAACCACATTAAAATCCCTTTTTCATTGAGGAGATTGTGTAGTTATAAAAAAATGAAAGCGAAAAGGATACTCCAGGGTTAACAGCCATGGATAACAGAGCCCAGTGGCAACAACAGAAAAGGAGGATCCCAAGCATAGGAGAAGTTGACAGAAGCTGATGCCTCCAGGGAACTGCCATTGATGAGCAGGCAGGTATCACCTTGCTTCGAAAGGATTGATGGGTCAATATTTTCCACTGTTTGAAACCCCATGCAAGACAACTGTATTTGGCTTTGAGCACATTGGCAGTTGTTTACCACAGTCACGTTCCATTCTGCCTGACCACTTATTTCTCTCTCACTTCGGACTGTCCCAATGGTGATGTTGTTCAATGAGCAATCACATGATCCTGTATTTTCATTACAGCAACATTGGAACCCAAAAATAAGATGTTTTCTTCAAACCACCTCACAAGTGAAGAGCAATGCCAATTTGTAAGACAGTTTCAAGAAAAACAAGCCCCCCAACTAAACTCATGTAATCACAATCTATATGGACCCAACTGATTTAATCAATCAACAAGTGAGATGGGTTTTGAGATTCTTCTGTGGGATTAGAATTTTTGTTGTTTTAAAATTCAAAGACAAGTGACTTGGTCCTTCTATTTCTTTTAAGATAATATTAATCAAACGATATCTTGTTATCTATGTTTACTAAATTATAAAGTGAGATCACATATAAATTATTTACATCCACAATAAATCTAATTGGTCTTGGACATGCTTAGAATCCAATCATTGAAGCATATTCACCTTTGATCTCGAGGAAAAATGTTCATGATTGATTTTCATAGTTTCAGATTGTTATATCTACTCTACAAAAGGTAGCAATTACCGATACCAAAAAGGGAAAAAAAAACTTATATTTAAATTCTATCACTTGACCAAAAATAAAAAATAAAAAATAAAAAACTATAGCGAGAGAGAGGACATCGCCCTTTTCCAAGAAATCATGAAATCAGCTCATAGATTTACCGAAGAACAGCATGTGTTTATAACACAGCCGAATTCTATTCCTTTAAAAAAAAATTGATAATAAAAAGAGAGAGATAGGAAAAGATAGATTATGGAGACAAAAAAGATAGCTTTCTTACCTCTGGTAAGTAGGCATAAAACAAGAGTCGCAGCAAAAGCTTTGATGAGACCTGCCATGGGCTTTGTAATCTCCTCTTCTCGATTCCTGGTTTGTGTTCTGGAGGGGAAGGAACCTCTTCTCCCTGACGACTTTGCTAGATAGACAGTGCATGCTCAGCTACTTTTTTATTCTAAAAGTAACCAGCCAGGATAATTATGCTATGACCATAAGAGCTGATGTTGAATATGCTTACTCCTCCATTGGTCCCGCCTTCCAAGATAGTCACAACACCAATAAAGGCTGATGTTGATTTTTCTTTCTCAACTACATTTTTCTTATAAAATTATCAGTGCTCGCCCTTTTTTATATATTTTTTCCCTCGTTAGTCTATAATTCATAGATGGTTTTAAACAAAGAAGACGTTTTTATATTTATTTTTTCCACATCAGTACCCCGTCGTGATTTTAAAGATTTTCTCCAGCCCTACAGTTTGCTTTTCAATTTCTTCTTCTTCCAAGGTCTTACTACATTTATGTTCGAGCAGCTTGAAAACACTTTAATTAATTTCATGGCTTTAAAGTTAATAATTATATAAATTTTTAGTAGCTCTAAAATTTATAAAATTCAAACTAAAAAATAAATTTAAAATTTCACCTCATCCAGTAAAATTCATTTCAGCAGTTTTTGATATACAGGTGATGTTCAGTCAGGGCATATGTTCTAGGTAATGAACACGTGTTCCGAACATGCTGACTGGTTAAATACCTGCTGTCTTCGAGCATATCTGTCATTTTTATACCCGCTGAGTCGAAGACAGACACATATGGCAAATGCTGGTCGGCATTTGGCATCCGAGTTCCTAGGCCAGCTTTGCACATCAAAAAGAAGTCACGAAAAGATGAAACAATACCGAAAGATAAAGAAGGGGGCTTCATCGAGATCACAAGCATCAACCTGATATATGTTTTATGCCTTTTCAAATGAAAGCTAACGCAAAGGGGCTTGTTTCTTTTTAGGATTGGGAAACAAAATGGATAAATCATCAAAACTCCATTCAATAAGACTAACTCATGGGTTGATTACAGTAAGCTTCAAACTGAAGCAGCTCCTTTTTTGCCCTTTATTTGCTAATGTTTCCAATACCAACTCAACTTCATAGAATTAAGCAGCAACTTTCTTGAATGTCACAGAATTGACAATGGTAGCAAACTCAGGGCCCTGCATCACGGAAAATCGCAGTGTCATTGTAAATACCTACCAAATTCGATGTGATGGAGAGTATACTAGGTGTACTTTAATGACTGCAAGACAGGTTTTTCATTGTGATAATTAAATTTTGAAGCAAATGGTTAATGGCAGAAGTATACCTTCAAGGATGCACCACCAACAAGGAAACCATCAATATCTTCTTGCTTCGCAAGTTCAGCACAATTGCCTCCATTTACAGATCCTGAAAAGGAAATTCAGTTGTAATTAGATTATGAGCAACACAACTGAACAAGATCTACAGAAGCAGGCTATTGTGAGAAGAGCAGAAGAACTGATACATTCAAACCTAAGCAACAGTTTATAAGTGGTGACAAACAGTGAGCCAAACCATTAACATGACTTTATGACAATGGTTCACAACTGAATATTGGCATGGATTAGCCTCCAATTAGAACCAACATAGCCAATCCAACCCTGCAGGTTATGATACTGCCCCCTTCTGCCATAGTCTAGTAGGAAAAGGTGAAGAAGAAAAGCTCCTTATACCTATTCATTTGTAAGTTCATACATATTTTCCATAATCTAAGCACGAGAACTGACAGGTAAAATTTCAACATAGACAAGGTGAAGTACCTCCATAGATAATACGTGTTTTTGATGCAACTTCTGCCGAGACATTGTTTTTAAGCCAATCACGGATAGCTACATGCACTTCCTGAGCCTGCACAGGTGTGGCCACTACACCAGTACCAATAGCCCACACAGGTTCGTATGCAATAACAATATTATCCCAGCTGGGCACAGCATCTACAGGTAGGTAATGACACTAATGATGTTAGGACATAGTTGTAACATTTTAATCTAACATCTCATATTTCAAGAGAAAGAAACATCAGCAATAACCTGCAAATGCCTTCAGTTGCTGATAACAAACATCAAAAGTTTTCCCTGCTTCTCTTTCTTCTAGCAGTTCACCAATGCAAGCAATTACCTCAAGACCCTGGCTTAAGGCATAAGCTGCCTTCTTTCCTATAAACTGAAGTTAGCAAAATTTCTGTGAGGTTCTACATATATCACATAGCAGCAAAAGGAATTATTATTCCCTTACGACCTCTGGAAAACCAAGTACTTTAAATTTTCACCTGATTGTCTTCGCCAATTACATGCCTACGCTCAGAATGCCCAAGAATAACCCACTTGCAGCCAATATCTTTCAATTGTTCCACACTGCAAATAAATTAAAGAATCATTTTGAAGTCACCGGGAGAAGAGCAATAGCATAGAAGCCTCATATAGGTTTAAGCTATAGAACAGAATAACCATTGCTTATAATTCCTGCTCCATTCAGTATTAGCACTGTGGTAAGAAACCTCAGGGATGTGAGTGAGCTAAACTTAACTTGCACTTGATGAATGTAGCCTAAAACAATGAATGTATGAATGATAAACTCAAAAAGAATTTCTCTTGGATGAGATGTCCGACCATGCCCAAAAATCATGGAGCAGAGTGCCATTAATCACCCATGCATTTAATTTGTAAAACACAAAGCACTAAAAAGGTTTTTTTTACGATAAAGTTGGTTTCATTGGTATTTTAAACAAATTGAGTACCAGTTGCCACCCCATTCAAACAAAGTGATAATTGGAAGAGGGGGCTAGCAGACCTGATTTCTCCTGTGAAAGCCCCACCTTTACTGACCCAAGAGTTTTGAGCTGCTATCTCAATTCTGTCAGTTAAGGAAGACTTCACCTGATCGATGTAAACAAAGGGAGGTGCTACAACAACATCTGCACAACTCACAGTAAAAATGAAAACCTCAGAACCTTTTAACAGCTAGATTAAATTTTTGCCCTGAAAAAAAAATATAAAAGAACATTATATAGATTCCATGATATAGAGATCCCCTCCCTACCAAGAACAAAGGGGCACACTCACCACCATCAAAACCCCATGTCTAAATAAGTTAGAAAACTACGGTACAACTTGAAATAGGAGTCCATTGACGGTACAAGTTAGTCTAAACAATAATAAGAAATGAATGCCCGACTTGAAAGAAAACAGCAGATAAATTCCTAAAACACAAGAAAAGATTAACTCACCAACATCAGACTCCAGCTTCGTGCTGTTCAAGTCTGAAACAAGCTTGGTAATGGATTCTTTTGTTCCATTCTGAATACAGAAACAAAGACGAAAACTGGATCAGAATAAAAATTAAAAATCTAAGAAGTCATCCAGTACTTATTTATCTCATGGCATAAAAGACACTGGCAGAACAGTGTCCAAACTACAAACAAAGGCATAAGAATTTAAACAGTGCCCTTTTTTTCTTTTTTAATATGCAAGGGCATTTCCAGTTTAATTAGTGACCATAAGAATAATTAATGGTGAAAGTTGAGAAAAAAGAGATAAAAACAAGAAATCTGTGAGAAAGTAGAAAAGGAAAGTACTTACACATTTCCAATTTCCTCCAACAAAGAACTGCAAGCATGAGAAATAGGAAAATCAATTAACCAATAATCAAGTGGAAGAATCTATCATGCTAAAAAAAATATGGAAGATTATAAAAAAGAGAAGAGTTTCATAGAGAGAACCAACACTCCTTTTATGCTAAACAGTCAAATTTCCATTATTAATAATTAAAAAAAAAAACTTCGATTTTATTATTCTCAAACAACAATATAGCAAAGACTATACAGTAACCTCACCTACTGCCAACCGAAAAATGAAAAAAGAATAAATAAATAAATAAAGTAAAGGTTATAAATACTATTGATAGTTAATGAAGCGAAATCCAGAGGAGACAGGGGCATTGAGTAAAGAAGCAAGATGTGGAAAAAGAAAAGTTAAAAACGCACCGTTCCAGTGCCAGCCATGGCAAAAACGCTTTTTAGAGGTTTTCGGGGAGAACAGAAGCGAAGAAAAGACTGGGAATGAGAGTTGCTGTTGCTGTTGTTGCTGTTTGGACATAAACGGCGAAGACCGGAGAACTCAGGCGCGCAATTCGAAGTGGCAGATTTTGGACCGGAAAGTGAGGTGGAGAGCATTGCCATGGCTGCTAAAGTCAAGCTTTTTGGATTATTTTTTTAAAAAGAAAATCCGTTCTGTAACTGTTCGCTGGGAGTGATAGAGCGGATGGGAGGAGAAAGAGGCAAGCAGGCGGGTTTGAAGCTGTGGTTGTTGTGTTTATGCTTTTTTGTGTTCGTGGGTTTATCGTTTGTTGTGAGGTGTGAGGTGTGAGGTGGATGGTTGTTCGTTGCACGCGACTTTCCAGAGCGTGCGGGTTTTATACCTTTTTTTTTCCTTTCTTCTTGTTATCCTTCTCGATTGTTTTAACTGTATTTTAAGGTGGTTGAAAGCGCTTGGTTTTTAAAAATTTTATTTTTTATTATTTTTATTATTTTAATATGTTAATATTAAAAATAAATTTTAAAAAATAAAAAATATATTATTTAATATATTTTAAAATTAAAAAAAATATTTTAAAAAGCAATTTTTACTGTTATTTCAAACACTTTTTTTATTGGTGAGACATGTTGGATAAGTTGATTTTTACTATTTTTTTTATTGATGATTGTTTCAAAATATATTGAATTTAATTTAGTAAAGAGATATTATAAATGAGTGGAGCAGCATCATCCCTCAATATTTTCAAATAATTAATAATTATCTTTTATTATGAGTATATTTAGTTTTATTTTAATACATATTTTCATTCTTGACTACTTAATTTAACCCTGTTAAAATAATTAGAGTTTGATTTGAATTTTATCATTACATTAAAGAAAAAAGAGAATTAAAATATGCTATCATTAAGAGTTTTTTTAATATATAAAAAGCATATTTATGATTATAATTGAAGTTGTTTTTTTAAATATAATACTTAAAAATATATTAAAATAATATTTTTTTTTAATTTTTTGAGAGTGCTGTTGACTTCCACGCATCAAACAATTTTAAAAAATAAAAAAAAATAATTTAAATTTAAAAAATTCTGAAAAACATTTGGATAACAATGTTAAACCCAGCAGAATTTGATAAGTAATTGAAGTAGTAATGATTTTATTTATTTTTTAAATGTTTCACGCGCTTGGAGTGCGCGGGGTTAAGGATTCAAGCTAACCATAACAAAAAAAATATCGAAGCTTTTTACATGTGGAGGTGTCCCTGAGAAGACATTTTTGGCCAGGTAAGAAACTTTTAAGAAACGACTACGAGTCGACGGCGTGTCAGTAGTCAATATCATTAGCAGCCATAGCGACGTCGTTTATTACCTTCACCAGTTTTACTCTTCGCCACTGAGCGTCTTTCCTACTGCCACGTGGTTTGACGGAGAAAAGGAAAGGATATGCAATGGATAAAACGCGGTGGGTCTAAATGAGAATCTGTGGTGAAGGCCTCTGGGACCGTACACGGGGATATTTCATCCATGATCATACCACACAAATACACAAACCAGAGGTTTTTTTTTTTTCCTCTTATTAAGCCAGTCTTGAGATTCAATAGATGCACGCAAAAGTTTGAATATGATGGATAGAAAAAAAATAAATAGACATGAAAAACCCTCCAAGATAAATCCAAAAAATTATATTAAAATAAATCCAATAAGAATATTTATTAATTCGAGCTTCATATCTTAAGCTCATCGTACAATATAAGAGCTAAGGCTTAGTAACTTGAGCTTAACTCCCTAAATGACATTGACTCGGGCAAACAAAAAGCTTGAGAGGCTGAGCCCATACTAGGAGCGCACTCCCAACATCTTTATAGGCTCGGGAGCACGCCTCAAACTCAAAACTTCCTATGAATTTTTTCAAAACCCAACATAAGTTTTTCAGTATTTTATATTGGTCCAATACATGTTATTTTGAGTATAATACAACTTAAAATATCATAAAAATTAAACAATACTCTAGCCCCTCTTCTTCATAAAAAAATAAGATTCATGAGTTATGAATACACCATGAATCATTCAAGTCAAATGTTTACAATCTCTTAATTATTCATTGCATATATATTTCTAGAGCTTCTTCCTATAAAATATTATTGTACTTTCTCTCTCTATAAAATGATCGACTTTACCATCGAAAAAATCATACGTCCGTCAAATAAAACCTTTTACAGATACTAACTATCGGTCACCTGGCTTGTCAGATACCACCTGCTATTACCACAACTCTCGGTCACCTAGTTTCCAAGCACCACATGCTATTAAACTAACTTGGTCACCTAATATATCAGACATCACTTGCTATCAATTACCAATTATCTAAATTTTTTATATCAAGTCACCAAATACATTAACTATAAAGAATGAATCAAATTACTTTCAATACATTAATCTTATTTCTAAATATTTTGGATTTTAAAACTTATTAGGATCATTTAATTATGTTATTATCTGGAGACAAAAATGTAGATAATGAGGAAAGAGAGTATTTTCTCACTGAGGTATGAGACAAGATTGTGAGATGATCCTAAAATCGATGTATTTTTGAAGTTGGTTATTGAGTAGGTGACTCGCCTAACCTTTAATATTTATTAAATGTTGCTAGCAGAATAGTGAATTCTGGAGACGGTAAAGGGGACCCGGAAACACCAGGCCTTCCCTTGATAGGTTAAAATCGTATGGAGGAGTGACTAGAATTTCAGGTGGCAGCGAGCCTGGGCAGTGGAATCCAAGAAGGTCCTGCCACTTGTTGGAGGTGTCATGTTAGCGGAAAAAAGGGGGAAACCAGCCTATCCTCATTGAAGTTTCAGTAGAAATCCAAGAAAAACAGTTGTGACGGTTGAGACAATGAGATCACATTAGCCTCCTTTTTTTGTCTCTGCTTCAAGCAATTTCTTGACAGAAAAGTCCAAACTGAAAACAGAATCCTAAACAAACATTGGTAATAACTGGCAGTGACAAAATGGAAGATATCAAACCAGGCGTCATTCCCACCACACCCTCAGCTCAAGCATTCTTTTCCGTACGTTAATGGCAAAAAGATCTAATCCGGTCAGTGTGTATTCTTCTCCAACATTAAAGATGACTAAGATAAGATAAGGTGTCCCCTGGGTAAATAGATACTTCAACCAACCATGAACAAATAGACCCGATCGAAGGTTAAGAACCAATTAGACAATGATCCAAATTTCAAGACCTTCGTTTAATAAAAAAAAAATCTAAAAAATAAGTAATATATATTTGATAATTATACTTTATAAACTGAAAATTACTCTCATTTAATAAAAAAATCCAATTACAAAATAAAAATCGTCAAAAACTCGTTATACACACATAAAAAACAATAATAAAATATTTTAATAGATTTTATTTATAATTTTAACCAAAACCGGCACCATATATGTTGCTCCTGATTACACTTGAAAAGTGACAATAGGGGATTTAGAATTAATTCTAGCAAGGTGTAGATTACAGATATAGTTAGAAGTGCAAGTTATTTTTTAAAATATTTTTTATTTGAAAATATATTAAAATAATATATATTTTTAATTTTTAAAACTAGCCTATCAAAATAATAAAAAAAATGTTAAAAAAATTAATTTGCAACAAAATTTTTTATTTTTAAATTTTGATAAAAAGCAATTTTAGATTTGAGGTTTCAGATTTTTGTTTAGTACGAGACCTTCCTCTCTGAAAGGGCCAGGTGGGGTTCCAAACTTCGAATATTAGTATAGTGACAAGCAAATCTCCTCCTCGGGAATGGTTAGGATATTCAAGTTTAACCAAACACACATCTATATCAGCAAATTTGAGGTGAGCATACAGTGAAGTCCTTTTCAGCACTCGACGACAAAGACTACGGTCCTCGGGCCCGCTTGCAACGCAGTATCCCGACTC
>Ga0325414_1004635_pt1 | contig 14430 bp, 7 predicted proteins | sample PopdelMetagenome_8_FD_206183 | JGI IMG/M metagenome (GOLD analysis project Ga0325414, IMG submission 206183) | Populus deltoides microbial communities from Bellville, Georgia, United States - Leaf-PdKOR-R3 | ecosystem: Host-associated > Plants > Phyllosphere > Phylloplane/Leaf | place: USA...
CATTCAATAGGTTATCTAATATTTTCAAGATGATTAATGGGTTAAATTTTTTGTTTGCTGCATCGTTTCTGACATCTTGTGGGATAACTTTTTGTACCTTAATTATCACATATATATTTTGTTGACTATCCATTCTCTGTTTCAAGATGCCATTAGTGATCTGTTTCACAAGTGATGCCTTTCTTCTTCTTGGATGCCTGGAAGTTGTATTCAGCTGTTATTTTTTATTTTTTAGATTCTATAGTGTAAGAGGATGGCTGTTTACAGAATTTTTAAATGGTTTTGTCATGTGAACTATACTTCTTGGGATCTTCTAATTACGGTATTTTGCTTCTTTAGTTATGAAAACACAGATATGGCTTTGCACTATGGTGTAATGTTGAGGGAGTGCATACGTCACCAGACTGTTGCCAGGTGAGCAAAATCAACTATGTGGTTCAGACTATCTATATTGTCTCTGCAAGGTCGTCAAAATCACGAGTTAACTCGTAAAATCGTATGATTTTACGAGTCAACCTATATATAACCTGCAAAATCTGGTTAAAAACCCGAAAACCATCAAACTCGGTTAAACTCGGACCGAGTGGAAAAGTTTGACAAAAGTAAAAAAATTAATCAACTGATTCGACTCCCCTCCCCGTCCATCACTCACTCCCTAGTCCCATTCTCCCCTTTCCCCTTTGCCTTTTCTCAAAACTCAAGCTCTCATATCTCAACCCTAGCTAGTTCCACAACTTTCACTCTTTCTCTCTCCCAAAACACCCTTTTCTTTTCTTTACTTCATTTATCTCTGTTCTTCCTTGAGTCTCTACTCACCATCTTTTGTGCTCTCGCGTCTCGCCTCTCTGTATCAGTCTTTGTATCAGGTTAGTTTTTTTTCTTGGTGGCATACTTGTAACTTGATTCTTGAAGACTTGTTTCTGGAGATGGGTTTGCTGTAAATTACTTAATTACTGCCATTTTTCTTCGTGAATTTTGTTTCCTGCCATTGCTTGAACTATTATAGGCGAGGAGGAGAGCTAGATAGTGTAGAAGTGGAGCTGTTTATTTGTTTATGTGTTGGATTTTCATCAAAGCATGTCCTGTTCTTGTTATACTGTTTTCTTTCAAGCAAAGTGTCAGCTTAATGGCTATTATGAGCACTTGAAAGTTGGAACAATGGCTCTTAGTTTTCAGTTGCAGAAATGAATAGAGCAATGATATATTGTGAACTCTTTAATTTTGCGTTGTTTTTTTTCTTCCCTTTGATGATTAAGCTGTATGATTATGTTTGGATTATAGAAGTAAAGAAAGGAATAATATGTTTGAAGTGGTGCTATATAAAGGATATGTATTGCGTAGAATGGTTATGAATGTAAAGGTATGCTTGATTTATTCCTTGTTTAGATATTAGTTACTTCTATAGTGGTTTTACAAATATCAGACCATGAGCTGTATTTATTCCTTGTTTAGATACCAGTTAAAACTCTAGGACAAGAACATGCAACATTCATCCTGAGATTGCAGATATTCTGATTTGCAGAAATGAAATATTATGGAAATAGAAAGCATATAAATCACAGCTACACAAGGGAGAAATAGATCAAGTTAAACTCGAAATGAGATTCTCCTTTACATATGTCAAGTTTTTAGTTACATGTATCCTTCTACATCATTCCACTTTATTTAGATCAATATCCTCAGTGGTTCAGTCATTTAAGAATTTCAAGGATTCATGTTAATGGAATTAATAATTAGAGTAACTAGCATTTATCTACAATTCTTCATTGAGAGATGACAGCTTGGATACAGAGTAGGAAATGAGTTATAGATATTGCTAAGTAGAAAACACCTGGGTCAGAGCCCTTCAAAACTACATTTGCCAACACAATCAAAATGAATCTAACCACTGTCCCATCTTTCTATGACTCCAATCATTTTGTTTAGCCAGAGTTGCACATACATTCCACTGGTCCTTTCTAGTTCTTGTCATTTCCATTTGAACTTCAACTCCCTTGTATTCATCTTCTGCTCTTTTAGCATCTTGAATTCTTTGGGTGAGTTTCTTTCCCATGATTGTAAATATATAACTAGTTTGAATATTTTACTTATGATTTTATGATTTTACGAATTGAGTTTACGATCCGAGTTTATATTGTATATTCCGTGTCGTATCAAAAAAATATTTTTGACAACCTTGGTCTCTGATTAGGAGAGTAATCTAAAATCCTGAAAAAAATTTATGTTTAGACTTTTAATTATACTAAAATATGTGCTCCATTTATCTTTACATAAACATGTCTAAGTGTGATGTGAAGTCAATATCTAGAACAATCAATTTCATTTTTTTTTTTTTGTTTCAGAATTGCTTTTCTCAACTATCAGCATACATAATTTATTTATTTATTGTTTTTTTTTTAATGGTGTGCTGCCAATGTTTTGTACACTCATTTGTCGGGTTTGACTGCAGATATGTCCTGATGTCAAGAAATTCTTTGATTATATACGACTTCCATATTTTGACATTTCTGCAGATGCTGCTGCAACTTTCAAGGTTAAGCATGATTGAAAAAGATATTAACAACAAATTATTTTCTCATCCCTCTTTCTCTCTTATGCAGTTTGATTTTTCCATACAATGCAATCTTTTTGTGGGTATACATATCATCCACTGTTAAATGTTAATTCCAAATGACTTTCAAAACTCTGCTCGTTGCATTAGAGATTTGGCAAGAATATCTTCTGTACTGTAATGCAACTGTGTTGGATATGCTCGATACTGTACTGCATCTTTGCACAGCTATTATCAAATGGTTAAGTATATTCAGCTATTATAAAAAAAATGTTAAATTTTTATGCATACGATCAAGTTTCTCAAAGATAAAAAAATCATATTGTATTTATGTTCAAATATATATATATATATATATGTGTGTGTGTGTGTGTGTGTGTCTTAGCTTACTTTTTTGGTTTTATAACCAGTTTATTAAAGCCATGAAAACTAGGTCAATATTTTAAAATTTTCAAAAAAAAATTATCTTGTTTCCTTCTAATATCTGGGATTATGAACTTATATGTTAGACGCATTCCTAATATTAAATATTTTTTATTGACATTAGAACGGTTAGATTTTACTTGATAAGATAAGCATCTCCTTACCGAGAAGAACTTTTCTTAAATTTTAGATAGACCAACAATTAGAAAACCTGACAATAACTTAGTTTTTTTTTTCAAACAATTATATAATGCAGCTTATCTTAGATAGGGTGTCTTGAGAGTGCTAATACCTTTCTTTTATGCAACAAGTTCCCGTGCCCGATCTCTAAAACTAGTTAGGGTTTCTAGTAATCAAAATATTAAGTGACGACTCTCATTCTTTCTTTTCACTAATAAAAGACAAGAAATTCTTGTCTCCTCTATTTTCCAGACACCAACCTGAGAGTGAATACATTTCGCTGCAAAGTCACACACATGCCATAATTTGCAACGAGATAATTTGCAATGTCTTCTTCCCCATCACCACAGGTGTCCATGTCATCGGCCACATCAACCGAGTCTTTCTTATCATCCCTATCCCCTTGCTCTAGAGATGTCTAAAAGTCATCCATGTATGAAATAGAGCCAGCGGGTAATGTAAATGGTCCATCTCCTCTATCTTAACATGGTATGTTTGATTATTGAGTTGCAAAACAATAAAAACAATCCAGTGAGGACTACGGGTCAGTAAGAGCAGCAGGACCTTACAAAGAAATTTGGATTTATAATTTCTGAAATAAAAACCGTGTAATTATAATCTTGTGGCACCTACTGTAATATGTGAACTATTATGTTGTTGAAAATAAAACTTGTTGATTGTACGTTTGCTACTTTGATAAAAGTACTTTTTAGAAGATAAAATGTTAGTCTATTCAAATTAAAGGAAAAGTAAAATTGATGTGAAATTAATTTCTAGATATCTATCAAGAAATGACCAAACACGATTCTTGATTGTATGTGATCTATCAAGAAATGACCAACCATGATTTTTTTTTATATATACATGTAGGTGTTCGGGCTAGTTTACATGCATCTCAACTAATTTTCCGGAGCTGAAAAATTAATGATTAGATAAACCTCCAGTGGTCCTAAGGTTTGTGGTACTTGAACTGATGATTTCTGAGGAGTAAACCCAGGAACTGACCAGTTGAGCTACACCCCTCAAAATTGACCACACATGATTTTTTTTTATTATTATTATTAATATAGGTGTCTGGACCAGCTGGCGCGCACCTTAACTAATATCACGGGCCTTGAAGTTAACGACTATGTAAGCTTGTAGTGTCCCTGAGGTTTGTGGGACTCAAACTGGTGACCTTGGGGAGCAAATCTAGAGCCTGACCAGACAAGATTCTTGATTGTACGTGTGGTAAACTAAGTACACATTGCTACACTATACTATGATTTGTTGTGTTACATTGCAAGTAAAATCAATCAACTGTTCCTAAATGTATTGTTATATGATTAAAATAAAATTATTATTACATTGCTAATTAATGGTTTTAGTGCTGAACATGGACAAAGACTTGACCATAAATTTTAAAGATGCATTATTTCTTCTCAATGTTCACTTTCTGATTGGACCCAAGAAATGGAGGGTAAGCTATCAGCTTTTGGCCTTCATACTGATGCTTTAGCTTTATTAAATGCAAAAGATAAACAAAAGATGCTGAACAAAACCTTGACCATAAATTTTAAAGATGCATTATTACTTTTCAATGTTCAGATTCCATGGGTTCAATCATCTACATTATTATTTTTCTGATAACGTCAAAAAATCAATTAATTTTATGATGTATCAAATCATTTAGCAGAGCCGTTAGCTGGGTATAGAAAAGACAGAAAACCATGTCAAGTCTTTATTGCTTCTCAATGTCCACCATGTCATTTAGCTATCAACTTGTGGCCTTCGTGCTAATGCTTTAGCTTTATTAATCTTTCTCTGCTTGACGAGGCAAAAAATTGATGCTGAACACGAACAAAGACTTGACAATAAATTTTAAAGATGCATTATTACTTCAGATTCCATGGTTCCAGTCATTTACATTATTATTCTTTTGTGGCGATCATCCTTCAAGATTAGAGTTATCTGGATAAATATAGATGGAAAGGATAAGAAAATTTTGTTTTTTCTCGATAGAAAAAGAAGTTGTCACCTAGTATTATGATCACTAGAAAATCTAATGGTCTGCGAGAGTCTGGACAAGAAAATTGATTGTGCAAAAAAAAGATGTATCACTCCTAGTACAACTTACGTATGGTAAGCTGCTTTGTTATTTGTTCTAACATGTGTTTCTATTTGTTAGTCTATTTAAGGTTTGAGAAAAGTCATCATTGATAAGGAGATCTTTATCTCATCAAGTTAAAACCTAATCATTTTAAAGCCTAAAAAATAGATTTGTTTAAGGTTTAACAAAAGTTCTCTTTAGTAAGGAGATTTTTATCTTATCATGTTAAAACCTAACTATCCTAACAGGAAAGAAAATAAAAAAAAGGTTTGTATTTGAAATTTTAATCAAATCCTAATAGATAATCGTAAACTTGTTGTAATACCCATTAAATGATTTTTTTTGTACTTTTCAAAGTATGATGAAGATGAAATTTTTATTTTTTGTATAAAAATATGCATGCAAATTTTAGAATCTGATTACATGCATGAAGACAAAACATATTTTTGTATTTTTGAAATGAGGGATTTTTTTTTAAAATTAGAGATAAATATCTATGTTTGTTTTCTAAACCTCACTGTGATACAAGTATGTCTCTTTCCTTGATTTTTTTTTTCTTTTCGCATCATATGACTCTTTGTATTCCATCTTTGATTTAGAAATGGTAGGGATTAAAAGTAGAGATCTTAGTAAAATTATGTGAAACTCTACTATTTAAATGGGTATTATTGAAATCAAGATTGGTTTGCGTCAAAATAGGATTTATGAACCATAATTTACTTAATTTAGTCCTTTTAAATTAAACCTATTTAAGATGTGAACTTGTTTTGGATATGTTTTTTTATTTTTTTTGGTTTATATGCTTGAGTTTGGACAAATCGGGTCTATATATACAGGGCCAGTTAGATCAATGGCTTAATCCACTGCATCACCTGGAACTGCTCTTGCCTTTAGGAGTACCGACCACTACAGTACAGACAGAATGAATCATTCATTTCTCAGATGGGCCACTACAGTACCCTTTCTATATATGCAGTTTAGAAGCAGTGGCATGAGTGTTGACAGTGTGATTCTGTTCTCAATCTTGTTATGCTACAATTTCCTGCTGCCTATTCAGAAGCGACAGTGAAGAACATATACAAAATGGAGAGGGTAATTATCTAACAAATTAGTCACCACTACAAATCTTCCATGGAATTAAGAACTTCATGTGATACACATTTGAGATTCCAAAGGCATGTGTTGACAGCTTGCTTTTTCTTTGTTTTTCACTATCTTCTGTCTGACGCTTTTCCATTCACTTTTCAATTGCCTTTGGCTTTCGCTTTCCTTAAAAAATTATATGCTTCTGTCTCTTTCCTGTATTATATATGATATATAATATGTTTTTTTTTTTTTTTTTCTGGTGAAGAGTAGATGGAGACCTAACTTTATGAAGGAATCTAGATTATCTACTTTGTTATGATCATAATCGAATGGTTTATGCTTTGACACGATAGAGTATTAGACTCTTCCTTCATTTTTTATTCACGCATATTACTTTATGGATTAGGATGCATGTTTGTATCGTCCAAAAAATGATAAATATAAAGCAAAAGTTGTGTTCATAATTGATGATCTTTTTTTTTTCCAGAAAATAATTATCTTAATATGATGATCACTCGTGCAACATGTCCATGCCTCAAGTGCCTAAATATCGTTCCCGGCCCTTTAAATATATGCAACGCCATCACTTTATGAACCTAGAGAGCTAGGTACATGATGATTAGTACTTGTTAATTAACTTCATAAGCATGTGTGACAAAACAAAAGGAGGAAAATTATCCACATAAAAAATTAAGGAAAACAAAGCACATGTGATTAGTTGGGAGATTAAAATAAGTTAATTTGTTCAAGAATATTAACTATGTATGACCTATGATCCTGATGGTCAAATCAAAGATGTATACTTTAGGGATGTTAATTGAAAATGACAACAGCAGAATGAAAACGTGAATGTTGTGGTCTTTCCCCATTGCTAACCTTGTTGGTTTTGCTTGTAACCTAGCACTTGGGAAGTTTTAGATAAGCAATTAATGTAATAATATTATGAACTATATAGTAAAGTTTTATGAACTATATAGTAAAGTTCATAATAATATTATGAACTATATAGGAATCTACCTTGAACTATTAAGGTAGGCTGGTATACCGTTCATTTTCTTGAAAACTGTCCAAGTGTAGCTTTGTGGAGGTGATACCAACATCTATTTAATTAGGCACTTGAGTGTAATAAAGGACTACTACTAAAATTAAGGACTGTGTAGAGTGTTGTGCCGATGGCTCGTTTGCAAGTTAAAAAAATCGATAAATATAATTTTTAAAAATCAAAATGTGCTCTTTCTTTTAAAAAAAAATTCAAAGAATTTTTTTTGATTTTTTGATTTTTAATTAATTGTTTTTGAAAAACTTGTAAATATGAAAAACAAATGATCAAAAATTATAAAATAACCAAAAGTTGGCCAAAAATATTGAAAATATATTTTTGATATTTTTATTTTTTCAAAAATATAAGGGTAAGAAATTATGTTATGACAATAGTCATCGCAACTATTAACAAACTTGAAATGCATCAAATGATTATAAAATTAGCTTTCTTGAACGGTGACATTGTCAAAGAGGTTTACATGGAACAATCCCATAGATTTTCATTTGATTGAAATACCAAGTGAAATATAATAGAATAATCTGAATGAAAGATCACCAATTTAAGTGAGAAATATGATTTTTTCTTTGAGAATTTCAAAAATATTCAAAAATGCTGACCTTTCATTATAAAATAGCTTTTGAGTTTTTTATTTTTATTTTTGAATAATATTGATATGTAATGCAATTAATTAAGGTGATGTTGTTAGAATTTTAAAAGACTAATGAGCAATAATTTTTGGATTACTATTACCTGCTTTACCTTGCAGTTAAACTAAACAAACATCTAATCTAAATTTACATTAGGTTCACTTATAGAGATCACTATTTAATTTTTGACAACAAGATGTCCATCGATGTCGCTTGTAAACAACAATATAGTTTCAAATTCTTTTTTGCATAATTGTTGTATTTGTTTTTATAATGAAAGGTCAGCATTTTTTTTTCCTTTCCATCAATGTTGCTTGTAAATCTGAGTAAGTGTTATCAGAGCTTTTGCTCAAAATCCAAACCCAACAAATGATACATCATCATGTTTGTAAAATTTTGTACCGTACATATGAGTCACAAATTAGATTTTCTCTTCAATTCAAATTAATAATTAATAATTATATATTATATTCGAATAATTACCGTACATTGAATTGAATTCAAATATGCAAATTTTACCTGAGTATTCAATGGGAAAAGCAATAAATAATGTTAAAGCTGATGTTTACAGTTTCGGAGTTGTCCTACTCGAAATAGTTAGCGCGTGGGAAAGTTAGTGCAAATTACATAAGAAAACCAAGAAGCTGAGTTTTTTTCTGGATAAAGTAAGTGGATGGATAAACTCTCTTAGTTTTTTTTTCGTAGTTATTATCAAACCAAACATGTTCTGCCAATATTAAATGCCAATTGAAGAAATTTATAACAGAAAAGGATATTACTATTTAATAATTTGAAATATATGTTATACTCAACTCAAGCAAGATTTATATAATCATATAACAAGAAACATAAAAAAAATAGAATAAAATAAACTATAGAAAAATATATTTGATTAGATGATTAAAATTATTTCTTGATTACCTAGAGTTGTTCAATTCCTTGACTCTTTCTTTTCTTGATTAGGAAATAATGAATAATATTTACTTTAATTATTTTCTTAACACACCCCTTTAAACTCATGATAATTTTATTTTTCTTGAGTTTGACACTCTGCTTATCTTTAACAATTGTATTTTTCTAAACATAGTTATTATTAGCCAAACCTTTCTTCTCAAAATTTGGTTTTTCAAGTGCTCATTTTATTTTGACTCACTCTTCATCAAACTAATATATTCTTCTTATCATGGCTCCTTAGCCATTTTCTATCTTTTCTATTAGGAACAACCATCTCTTCTTCTTCTTCTTTTTTATAGGTGGTCTCTTTTATACCATGTCTTGTGCAAAAACATATTAGCTTGCACTAAGTCTCTCTTCCTTTTCTTTTCCTTTTTTGCAGGTCTTTCTTTTGATGTAGAATCTCAATTTTCTTGTTGAACTTTGTTGCATCTCCATTTTTTTTTTAATTCTTTGGATGATATTTGATCATCCACATGATCTTGAAATAATTTCTCCTTATCATGAGTTGATTTATCATTGAAAATGAATAGTAAATTAAATATTTGGTAGATAATTAAGAGTTTGAGAACAAAGTGTTTTAAAATGATCAAATAAATGGCATAAAATTTTCCATCAAAAAAGCAAAAGCTAATATTTAGAGTAGTATATGATCGACCTGCTCTGATACCAAGAAGAAATTTAGAATAGAAAAGGATTTTATTATTTGATAATTTGATATATATGTTCCATTCAACTCCTGTGGAGTTTATATAGTTATATAACAAGACATATAAGTAAATAAAATAAAATAAATTATAGAAAATATGGTTGATCGTTTGTTTTAATTAGATGATTGAAATAATTTCTTGATTGTTGAGAGTTATTTAATTCCTTGATTTTGTTCATTGATTTTTTTCATTGATTAGAAAATAATAAGTAATAATTACTTGATTATTTCCTTAATACTCGGAGCTAAGCTAATCTTGCTTTTCAATTGCAGGCTGGTGTTTTGCATGATAAGGAAAGAATCCTTAACTTTGTGGACAAGAAATTAGCATACAGTTACAACAGAAAGCAAGCTCTCACTGTTTTGCTGTTAGCAATGAAGTGTGTTAATCTATTTTCTACTCTCAGGCCTAAAATTTCCGAAGTCGTTAGTGTACTTGAATTGAATAAGATTATAATTAGATTGTATGATAATGTATAGATTTTATTGATCGAAAGAAGTCAATATATAAAAACAAATCATGTTTAATTAATAAAATATTATTAGAATCTTGTTTTAATTAAAAATTATATTTTCTCAATGAATGTGAATTAAAATTGATAAAAACTTATAATACTTTAAAATAATAATAATAATGAAAATAAATTTTAATATAAATTAAGGTGAATAAACCTTTCTAAATCGTTGGACTAATCTAAATATGATTTTAGCATTTTTAAAACATTATTTATGCACCACTTAGTAACTAATCAACTTCAAATAATTAATTCATGATAATAAAAAAATTAAAATACAATATATAGTGAAATTAATCTTAAACTTACACGTTATTAATTATTAAAAAATTATGAAAGTTATTCAAATCTTCTGATGGAGGCAGCACACCACCTAATTTGTTTTTCGAGCATTTGAATATCAATATATGATAATTGTTTCCATACTTTGCCAGATCTGATTTTTCCAACCTGTTGCTGTTGTTCCTAAAAGTCTCTGTGACTGATTGAAACACACCTTCTCTATCCTTATCATCTGCAACGTCTTCTTCCCCATCACCATAGGTGTCCATGTCATCGGCCAAATCAACCAAGTCTTCCATGGTGTATGAAATAGAGCCAGCAATTGCCAGCAATTGGGTGATTAATGTAAATGATCCATCTCCTCTGTCTGATATGTTTGATTATAGAGTTGCAAAACAATAAAAACAATCCAGTGAGAACTTACAAAAAATCAATTCATTTAGCAGAGCCGTTAGCGGGGCATAGAAAAGACAGAAAACCATGTCAGGTTCTCATGCCGTGGGTCCAATCATTGATGCTGAACCCGAACAAAGACTTGACCCTAAATTTTAAAGATACATTATTACTTCAGATTCCTTGTTCCAATCATTTACATTATAATTCTTTAAAACATATTAATATAAAACAAAATAATGATAAATGCTCACTTGAAAAGATATTTTAGCAATAATATAAAATTATTATTAGAACTTTAAACTTTTAAGTTTATAGTGATTCTTTGATAATAACCATGTATAAAGGAGATATTAGTTAACAATAGATATCTCATTTAACTTTAAACCTAACTATGTATTATAATTATCAAGACAAGCTCTCTTTTCTTGATTTTTTTTTCCTTTTCGCAGCATATGACTCTTTGTATTCCATCTTTGATTTAGAAATGGTAGGGATTGATGGTAGAAATCTTAGTAAAATTATGTGAAAACTCTACTATTTAAATGGGCTTTATTGGAATTAAGATTGGTTTGTGTCAAAATAGGATTTATGAACCATAATTTACTTAATTTAGTCCTTTTAAGATGTGAACTTGTTTTGGATATGTTTTTTTATTTTTTTTGGTTTATATGCTTGAGTTTGGACAAATCGGGTCTGTATATACAGGGCCAGTTAGATAAATTAAATAAGATAAAAGGTTTTGTATGCTGATACCCATTCATTATTGTTTGTAGTTTTCATAAACTAAGATTGGAGCACAATATTCCTTAAACAAATATCTACGGTACTTTTAATTGCTATAATTAAAGTAAATCTTAGAAAAGCAAGCTGTGTCCTGTGATTTTCTCTCATATTTTGTGTGAAGCAAACCAAGTGTAGCTGGGAGTGGTGATTTCATTGCATGGTTGTGATCTTTACAACTCATGGGCAGGAACTCTGTTTTTTCAGAAAGCTACTGGAATCTGCTGAATTTTCTTCTGGTTGATTAGTAGTGATATCTGCTATTCCACGAAAGGGGACCCTACTAGGATAGGCCCTGGCGGGAGGGAGAAGAATAGCTTCGAGGAACCTTCTTGACTTCTTCGTTCCGTCGTTGACCCATGAGCAATGGCCCTCTCGTATTTAGGACCGACCTCTACGGCTAGAAAGAATCATTCATTTCTCAGATGCGCCCAATTGTTTTTTTTTTATAGGAGTATTTAGAAGTATAATAGTAGTTGTTTTTTAAAATTATTATTAATATTATCACATTAAAATAAAAATTTACAGTTTGATTCTTTGTTCCAATTTCCTGCTGTCTATTCATAAGCGGTAGTGAAGAACAAATACAAAATGGAGAGGGTAATCATCTAACCATGTAGTCAGCACAACAAATCTTCCACGGAATTAAGACCTTATGACTATACATGTTCATAAGCGGTGTTTCTTCTTTTTTTTCACTATCTTCTGTCCTAACGCTTTTCCATTCACTTTTCAATTGCCTTTGCCTTTGGCTTTCCTTCTTCGTTGGTGTAATTCTGTTTTGAGCTACTAGAAAAAAACAAATTACGTACCCACTGTTGATACACGACGTCGGGCGACGGCTCCCGCTTTTTTTGTTTATTTAACACAAAGGGTTTTTTTTTCAATTGGGGGAAACAAAGATTTTATTGGAGTCGCCATCTAGTAATTTGAGGGAACTAGAAATCCCAAATTAGACACTGGTCCCAGAGATTCGGGTATGGGGTTAGTTATGATTAAGGGAAGGTAGACACCACCCTTAAAACATCCTTTCAAAAGAAAGGTTACCCTTACTTGTGTGTTTTTTATTTGATTCAAATGCGATTATATTTTGGGCTTATTTGTAAATTTTTTTAATGATTAACGTCGGTCCCTAAAAATAGGAGACACGTTAAAAATGACATCAGTCCCTAAAAATTAGGAGACTCGTCTGAGTTACCAAAAGAAATAATAGATATAATCCATTATATTTTGGGTTTATTGGTAATTTGCTTTTTTTAAATGGTTAACGTCGGTCCTTAAAAATAGGAGGCGCGTTAAAAATGACATCAGTCCCTAAAAATTAGGAGACTTGTCTAAAATATGACGTTTTAACCCTAAAAAGGAGAGTTACGTCTGGGTTACCAAAAGAAATAATGGACATAATCCATATTTGGTATTTACATTTTTGACATCGGTCCTTTTTTAAAAAAGAGACGTGTCGACTTTGTTTTTTTGTATTTTTTTACAACATGCAAGAAAATTTACAAGTATTTATATATAAAAAAAATATCAAAAATACCAGTAGAAATCCAAAAAATTACTTGAGTGTCACTGTATAGGTAAAATACTGAAATACCCTCGAATTTCTCTGAAAATTACGAAAATGCCACTGGCGGCGCGGGAGAATCGTCGGTTTGAAGCTTCGGTGGACGACGACGATCGCGGTCTTTTTCCGGCCAGATGAGGTGGAGAAAACGATGACAACCACCGGGGTTTTTCTTTACAGCAGGGGAGAAAACTTTCTGTGGTGGTGCTGAGGCTGGAGACGGCCGGAAAGTGGAGATCGGATGAGAGAGAGAGCGTCGCCGACGAGAGGAGAGAGAGAGTCCGAGATTATGCTATGGTATGAACGCGTGTATGGTACACCGGTACCGCTGAAGACTGTGCACCGTTGGATCTCAGATGAAACGATCGGAGGGCTGTGATTGGCTAGATCTGCAGGTTGATCGGACGGTCTGGATGAGCGGAGGTGGGATCGGGTGTGACGCGGTGCACCGAAATTTAGGTACACCCGGTGACGTGGCGCAACGGGATCAAAGCTTAGATTATTTCAAGGGCTGAGATGTGTTTGGGTTGTAATCTGGTGTGGTAAGCCCTATTGTATACTCTTAAATCAACGGTTCAGATCTAAACACTATTAAATCTAACGGTTAGGATATATTTAATATTTTTCATATTGTTTTTAATAAAAATCAATATCCTACTCTCGTGAAGAAATAGTAAAAAAACTGAATAAAATGAATGTTATCTCTCTTCTTTTTTTTCTTTCTCTTCCTCTCTCCTTTTTTTTTTTTTGCTGGCGCCATATCACTGGCTATTTATAGCCAATAACAAGGACGTCCAAGTCACCACCGATTTGCTTTGAAGAAAAAATGGATCATCTGCTTTCGGTGCACCTGCTCCTTTGACAAATTTTTATTTTTATTTTTTATTATGTATAATAATATATATTTATATAGGTAAAATTAAAAACTCAATTCAGTATTAGAAAAATCTCGTTTCAACCGTTAAAAATTCATTTTAATGACCAAAAATTATGTCGAAACACTGGAAAAAAACTTTTGACGGGTATCAACCCGGTGAACTGGGTTTTGACCAAAAATAACAGTTTTGACCCAAAATGGCCTAAAACTCATTTTTTACCCCGGTCAACATGGTCGGACCCGTATTGACTTGATGGACTCGGTTTTGACCGAAAATGACGGTTTTGACCCGAAACGGCTTAAAACTCATTTTTTACCCTGGTCGACATGGT
>Ga0325414_1004639_pt1 | contig 14421 bp, 8 predicted proteins | sample PopdelMetagenome_8_FD_206183 | JGI IMG/M metagenome (GOLD analysis project Ga0325414, IMG submission 206183) | Populus deltoides microbial communities from Bellville, Georgia, United States - Leaf-PdKOR-R3 | ecosystem: Host-associated > Plants > Phyllosphere > Phylloplane/Leaf | place: USA...
CTTCTTGATTGAGTCCTTCAGCTGCTAATTTAACCCATCGGGTCATCCATCCATGTATCTTTCGTCAATCGGTTCCTTCCATTGGTATAATTGGAGACTTGGGTGCAAAAATACTTTCAGTTTAAGACAAAATAGGATGAAATTGAAGAAATTTTATACTTTAACCTTGCAAGTGTTCTTTAACGTGGTGAATGGAAGGAGATGCATATAGATGAAGAAGCTGACTGTGAAATCGGTAGCTGAGAGGCTCAATCAAGACAATATATATAGTTAAGGGACTAATAAGAAGTTTGCCTTGTTGTGATGGATGTGAATATTCTCATTGATTTATGTGAGGTCGTTCCACTCATCAAAAGGAGTGAACATCAGTTTTAGTGGGGGCACGTCACACGTTTGCCCTTTCATTGCCCATCGCCCATTTTGCAAAAGCAAAACCACCTTATAAAATATCAGACGGCCACTTTTATAAATGAAATTCCTTGGTTTTTGCCTGCTTGGTCGGTGCTTGCGATCTGTCACCTCTCCGTCCGTACTTTCATGGCCATGTGATTTTAGTGGACCTGCAAATTTGATAGAGTATTTTGTTCGATAATTTGATAATTGATTCCTATCTCCAGTCCCTCCCTGTGTATAAATTTGTTTTTTTTTTTTTATCTGGTCAAGAAGAATGATTCGTGTGAATTGACGAACACCATTTCTATTGTAGCTTTTTTGCAGTGTATTTTATGAATTAGAATAGCTGATTGTTTTAAAATTTTTAATTTAATCCTTGGTTTTATTATTATTATTTTTTTTTCATAATTAAACCTTTTTAAATCTAAATCTACATCCAACTACGTATTTTTTGAAATGAAGGGTTGGATTGGAAGTCAGTGAACCAACGTGAAAATCACAAATAAAATAGATAGCGACTTCAAATTTCATACAAAAAAATTATTTTAGTCCCTCATCTTTTTTTAATTTGTAGGTGTTCAGTCCCTCTAATTTTCAAAAATATAATTTTGGTATTAGAGCTTATTTTCCTCATTTTTCAGTCATTTTTTTTGCAATAAGAGAGAGTAGACTGTAAATTTATTGTTTAAAAAGAGAAAGTCATTGTTTATATTTATTTTAACCATCAAAATAATTAAAATTAATGTTAATAAGTTTGGTTAAAATTCATTTTTTTTATTGGAAAGAGAAAGAGAAAGTCATTTTTTGCTTCAGATGAGTTGAAAAATTAGTTTGTTTGGTTAAAATCTTATAACCCTGACTTTTCAGTCACTATAATAGTATCCAGAATCTATCATTAAAAAAAAACAATTTCACAATTTATTATTGATTATATATTATTTATTTGACTTAAATTTTTTAAAAATATAGTTTCATCATTCGTTATCAATAGTTTGTTTTTGCTATTTCAATTTCAAATATCTATCATTGTTTTTTATTTTAAAAAATATTTCATTAACAAAAAATTACATGCGTTTTATTGTCATGAAAATTTATTAAATGAAAAAAATAATCTATAAAATAAAAAAATTATTGAATTCGATGGCATTCATGACTTGCATCGAGAGTTTGATTGGTTGATTCAAATTTATCTATTTAAAAAAAAAACAGGTTTTTTTAATCAATTTTTTACTCTCAACATTAAATTAATTTTTATTTTTTAAAAAATATTTTTAATATTAGTACACTGAAATAATTAAAAAACACAAAAAAATCAAATAAAAAAATCATTTTTAAAAAAACACAGTGCAGGAACAAAAACAAACACCGTGGTGGCGTTCACAGAAGCCATGGTCAAGTCTTTAAAAGGACTAAAGGTAGAACTCATTGTCAAGTTAAATTATTTCCAGGCTAAAAATTGTGATGGCCTGTTAAGCAATAATAACAAGCTTTAAATACATTTATTAAGCAAGGTTATTATCGTACCACCTGAGAAAATAGAACAAATAGTTATTCGTTTTACATAGTTTAAAATCCCATTTCATACCATCTGAGATTAGCCAAGACGGATCCAAATGTTTGAAGTATTATTAACCGGTCTTTTTGCATATATCTCTACAAGAAATTTTTACTCTCGTGATTTTTTTTCTCACCTGCTCTTTTTTCACCTTCTAAACGAAAATACTCTACAGCCATGACGAGAAAAATAATTTTCCAGGAAATAAATTTTTAATTTTTAAAAGTTGAAAAGCCTGGAAAATCCAACTAAACATAAATAAATAAATAAATAAAAACCTGGAAAACCTGGAAAAATAATGCTGGCTTGTGAAATCTGAAAATGAAAAAAACAAAATAAAATTGTACAGCCTTGTAGGTAGAAACGTGGCTATAGGATAAGTTTTATTTTTCAAGATTTTCCCTGGTTACTAATTTCTTTTTATGTTATAGGTTTTATGTTTCTAGGAATTTCATTTTTTAATCACTTTTATGTTTTTTTCAAGTTTTTGTCGAGTTTTAAAAAAATATATTATATTTTGTACACCAACTTTTCTTTTAGTGGTTTAAGGGATATTTTTGTCCAACAAATAAAGGGGTACGTGGAGAACACACCCAGTGTGTAAAAGATACACGATCGGTTTTTTTTTTTTCTCGTCGGCAAAGATGACGTTAGGATATTGGATCTCTAACCTTTTTCGAGAAACTAATCATAGTTATTAAAGCCTTGGCTAGGTTTGTAATTGATCCAAAGAGAAACAGTCATCCTGTCGGGTGAATATAAAATTTGGTTGATTCAATAAAATTCAATAAAGAATTTTTTTTTATTATATATTTTTTACATATATATTTTTCAATTAGTTATTAATTCATTTTAAAATTTACTAGGTAAATATTAAAAAAATATTTTATTTTTTTAATATGAGATTTAAAACCATTTAGTATATATATTTTATGTTCATAATAAAAAAAAAGTTATGTTTTTTTAATTTAAAATAAAAAATATTTTTTTGTTTAAATACTTAACTTAAAAGAATAAGATTGTATATTTTATATATATGATAAAAAAACATTTTGAAATATATTTTTTAAACTTTATTATTTATAACATATATGACTTATATCTACGTGCTTTTTAATTTTTTTATATAAAATATTAAAACTTTAAATATATATTTTTAATTTTTTAGATCAATTCAAATCAACATATATAATCCAAAATCAAACCTCTTAACCGGATTAATCTCGAACGGCATCTAATAACTATGCTTGTAATAGCTCCCACCACTAAATTCGGTATTCCAATGGAACATAGAATTAAAATTAAGTTAATTGGTCAGACCGATGCAATTGTGCACGTGAATAGGCATCTTCATTTTTTGCTGCTGCAATTGATTTTATTTTTTATTTTTTATCAACATGGCACGTGGCCAGACCACCGAACCTTTTTCAACACGTATATACTAGAAGTTTATATATTGAAAATAATTCAAACAAGTTGTTTTGATGGCTAAAAAGAGTTCTACTATTTTTTTTAGTTTAAATCGTAGGAACGATATTTAAAAAGTTTATTAAATTTCACGAATATATCATATTAACAGGGAATGCATCCTCAAAATCATCCAAATAAAAACTTAATTTTAATTAATATATAAAATAGCTTGATAATACCTTTATCGTTAAAAAAACATATTAAATAAACTTCAACATTTCATTGACTGATCAAGAGATTTATAGAAATTAATCCTTTTAAAAGGCATGAATTGATCAAGGGGCCGTTCATGGACTTTTGTGTTGTGATCTGTTTATTATTTCAACGCCTTCATCCCCAGCGGCAGGCGGCAGGCGGCAGCGCCTAGCGGGGATGTTAAGCCTCTGGGTGGGTGCAAGTTGATCAGCTCAAGCGTCGGGGGAAAATGACATGTTCACCTGGGGCCACCTCACAGCTTGGGATAGTTATTTGCTTTTGAACTAAAAAATCCACACTCTTGTCACCCAAATGTGTTGGATACTTATCTATACTCTATAATGATATTAAATTTTAAGACATATTTTTTCATTAATTAAATGCGTCTCACTTGATTGAAATATAAACATTAATATATTTTTTTCAGCAACACAAGATATATTTTTTTTCAGTTTTCTTCTTTTTTTCCAGTTTTTTTTCTCCAATAAAAATTCAGAAAATATATTCATTTCTAAAGTAATAAAAATTGTGTTCAAATCAAACTTGTCTTCTATAATATTCTTGATATTTTAAGATACACAGTTTGAGAGAAATTTTCTACCTAATTAAATCTGGCCTGATCTGCATACGTGTTTCTCAAACATTTTCAATTTGCTGCTGCTCTAGTTTAACACGACCTGAAACATGGAATGGCACGGAAATCAATTTTTTCTCGGCAAGAGGCAGTAAACTAGACGACTTGAAGAAGCTATTTGGGGGTGTAATTGTACTGTAGTTTTTAAAAATTTTATTTAAAACAAAAAAACTTAAAGTCAATATTTTTTAGTATTTTTTTATAGTATGTTTATATTAAAATAAAAAAAAATTATAATATATTTTCGATAAAAAATAATTAAAAAACAACCTCCACTTACACTTGCTGAAAACTGAGATCCAAGTCAATTTAGAGCCAATTCATAACGCGCATAAAAAAATACAGTCAAGGTTCACATGAGAAAGTAGTCTTCAAAATAAATAAAAATTAACATGTAAAAACCCTTCATGAAAAAGCGCAAGGCTGCCTCGAATCTTTAATGAGTTCACATTGAAACACTGGCGCAGATCAAGTGATTCTAGGTGAAGAGACAGGCATCATGAATAGCCTGCAAGCCATGATTTGTCAAGGACAACAATGCCCAACTTGTTCTAGAGCTACCTCTGATATTTGATAATGAGCAGCATGAAAGGTCAAGCTCTTCCAACAATGGAATTTTAGCAGCTACTGCAGTCAATCTCTCATAAAAAATATTCTGGAAAAATACGAGCAGAAGGCTTTTGAGCTGAGTTGATCTGTAACATAACCAACTCCTCGGCTTGTGATTTTTTTGAGTTTGTGGGAGCAGCCATCAAGAGATTAAGGGCAAAGAAAATGGATGATATATATATATATATATATACACACACTGATATATGAGTCCGTGCTATAATTTTTTAAAAAAATATTTTAAATCTCACAGCTAAACCAGACCCATAGCATTGAATCTAACGATGAAACCAGACCAATAATATTCAATCTGCTGCGAAGCCAGATCTACTTGTGGCTCTGGATATGCGGCCAGGCCTTTTTCTAGTTTATAAAAAGAGTGTATTTGAATACGATATTTATTTTACATGTTGTTCTTTCTTTCTTTCTTTCTTTTTAAATAAAGTAACACTTCGTCGTTGAACACATCCTAAACTTCTCTCTCTTCCTCCTCTCTTTGTATTATAATAATCAAACATTTGAAGAGGGTGTGAAATAGCAGTGATCCTGCCACGACACGCAGCTTCAAACGTGGAGATGTGACTCCACGAATTACAGTAGCCGCGTCTCCTCACTCATGAGCATGTTTAGAAACACAACTGCGTCTGTCTTTTCAAAGAAAATTTAAATTTTTTTTATTAAAATTTAATATAATTTATATATTTTGAATCATTTTTATGTAATAATTTTTAAAAAATAAAAAAAATTATTGACATGTATTTTGACACGAAAAGTTATTTGAACAGCACTCGCAACCATACTGCCAAACACGCTCAAATTTGTCTTATTAGAGTTCATTTAGGATTATATTTAGAATTTGTTTTTTATTTGTAAATATATTAAAATAATATTTTTATTTTTAAAATTTATTTTTGATATTATTACATTAAAAAAATAAAAAACCCCAAAATATATATGTATATATATATAATTTTTTTCAAAAACATTTTTAAAACACAAAAACTAATTATTTAAAAGGTAAAAGGAAAAAACATATCTCTTCAAGCATTGTATATTTGTATCTATATTTTAGAGTTGGATAAACTGACTTATATACAGTATTTAAAATTTCGTTTGACATAAATTTTAAAATTATGATATTTGACATTGCATTATAATCTAAAATTTGATTTTTTATAATTAATTTAAGACATAAATAAGTTAAAATAACTTTAAATTAAAAATATACTTAATAGAAGCAACTCCAAACAAGTTTTTTTTTTTAAGAATGTAGTAGAATTTAGAATATATAATTTAAAATTATAAATTAATTAAATCAAGATTTTGTTGCAAACTCTTAATTTAAGTTAAAAACAAATTTTAACAGATAAACCTTTCTTTGAATAAACATGAAAAAATAATTTAAAACAATTTAAAAAATCATCCTAAACATGAGCTTCACATTCCTCCTCTATAACCGCTGCATGTAGATAAATTATAACTATTTTTATTTCGGAAACAAAGCTTAAAACATTTTTACACTGAGATTAAAAATACAATTAGATATCTGTCTCATTCAAAAAATAAAATAAAATAAATAATCAAACCTACACGCGCGCGCAGCACGTAGATTTAATTATTATCATATAACAAAAAAAAACAAAAATAACAAAAATACAAATATATTTGGTTGGAAAAACAAAGATATAAAAACAACTTAATTCGGGAACGATCTGAATTGAATGCAAGTAGTTTCAAAATAGGAGATACAATGATAGCATTTCTAAAAAATAATATTTTTTTATTTATAAAAAATTGTTGTAGAATATTATTAACTCCAAACCTGTTCACCTAAAACATGTAAGCATGAAAATATCTATTATATTATTTTTAAAAATCACCTTGGGTCGATTAATGATAAGATTCAGGTCATTAGTCGAGACTCGAGTTATAGGCCGGGCTAAACAAAACCAATATGAAAATAAAAATGATTGTTATTATAATTCTAAAAATTTATCTAGAGATCGACCCGAGGCAACTCATGAGTCACGAGTAGGTTTAATTATCAAACCGAGTCAACACAGTGATAAAAATAATTACTATCATAGTTTTAAAATCTCAAATCAGGTTTTGACTTGGAGCAAGACCTAAGTCATGTGGCAATCAAGGTCAATCCAATTTGACTCGAGTCAATATAAAAATAAAAATTATTATTACTATAGTTTAAAAACCTGAGCCCGAGATCAACCCGGGACAAAACTCATGTCACGAATTAAGAAGGTGAACTAGGTCAATATAAGGATTATGGTTTTCAGACTCGGGTTAATTTTTTTTTTAAATCAAAACGATATTGTTTTAGTGTAAAAAAAACAAAAGTCAACGGGTCGCAACTGGGTTTTTGAACCGGTCTTGCCGGGTCAACCGAGTTGCTGGGTCACGCCGAGTTTTCCTTCCCTTATTTTTTTTTCAACCCGGGCGGGGTCCCGAGTCGACCCGTTGGGACGAGTTTCAAAACTATGATAAAGATAAAAGTTATTATTATCATAGTTTTAAAAACCCGACTCGAGAGACGTAAAGGACAAGACCTGGGTCGCTGCTGGAAAGAGTCACCTTAGTTGACCTATGTTTTTTTTTAAATAATCAAAACAACCTTGTTCTGGCCATAAATTTTTTTAAAAAATCAACAAGTTTTTGATCCATGTTTAATCTCGGGTCAACTTGGGATTTTGATCGGATTAAGACTTCTATTTTTTTTAAAACTAGAACCAATCCAAGTTCAGGGTTGAGCCGGTTTTGAGTCAACCTTCCATGCTATTCCTGGTTTTATAACCATATTCATTAGAATATTATTAATTTCAACCCTTAATATAAAACTAAAAAAATATATAATTATTTTTTTAAATATATAAGTTTGATAATAATATATATTAAAAGCAAAATAATTTTTTTATATTTTATCTACCAACTAACTATATAAAAAATATTCATTTTATCTTATATACAATTATCAAATACAATTCTTTCTGTCTCTTTTGTATTTATTTTTTATTATGTTTATCTTTTTGTCCGGGTAAAGTAAATAGATGCTATGTAAGGGAACAAAACAAGGAAATTGAAAAGCCACGCTAATTTTCTCGAGACAATCGATTGGGATAAGAAAAAGACAGTATTCCTTTTCCTCTCCAAAATCGACCATACACGTGTCTTACAATCTCCCTATTTACACGTGTAAACACCTCCTTAATATCATCCATTCAAATCCCTCAGTCTAGTCAAGCCCTTAGATCTTCCCTAATTAATTCAGGTAGCAACTTTCTAATTATATTATCTCTCTGCAATTTCTTGACCAAAAACCCCATAAGATTAACCCCATTGATTAATGTCAGATGATTAGGTGGGGCCAATAGTGGTATTCCATCCTGTCAAATGTCAAATATGGACTCCTCAAATTATCTTCTTCTTCTATTTTTTTTGCAAGTGCAACCAATTTAAAACACAGTAACAAATTCTTTCCTTTTCCCCCCGTCTGGGTTTTGTCTCTAACCTTTTCATCTTCTCTCGTCGTTTCAATTTTTTTCCCCTCAACTAATATTTACCGTTCCACCCCTATCGCCTCTTTCAGATCCATTATCAATTCTCACAATCTCTATTTTTAGGGTTTTAACATCTCACCACTCTGTCTCTCTTTTTCTTTCTCTCTGATCTATTTTTTCATAAACTCACAAAAATCGTACAATACCTGCATATTCTCAACTTATTTCAATCTAGTCCTTCACAGGATTATTCCGTACATAAGACAGACTAGTGATTAGATTTTAGAAGAAGTTAGTTTGTTTTTAAGCAGAAATGTTGGGGACAGGATTGCAGTTAACGCGGGGACGAGGAGAAGAGGATCGGTTGCATAATGCCGTGAAAGCGCGCAAAGCTCACCGGGCCGATCAACTCCGTAGAGCACGAAGCGATGTTACTGACGATAAACCGGTTGAGAACCGGACCGATGATTTAGAGCACTTGACTAAACCGGTAAAAGTTGCTGTTCCGGCTTCTGAGAGTAACCTGGATCGATTTTTGGAGTCGATCACGCCTTCTGTTCCTGCACAGTATCCGTCCAAGGTTTGGTGGAATTCGAATATTTTTTTTTTTAAATTCATTAGTAATTTATTGAAATGAATTTTGGTGGCAGACGACAATGCGGGGATGGAGGACGTGTGATGTCGAATTCGAGCCGTATTTCGTGCTGGGTGACTTGTGGGAATCTTTTAAAGAATGGAGTGCTTATGGTGCAGGAGTGCCTTTAATTTTGAATGATAGTGACTGTGTTGTTCAATATTATGTTCCTTATCTTTCTGGTATTCAAATATATGCCGATTCTACAAAAAGGCCTCCCAAGTCAAGGTAAAAATAAAAATACTATTTGTCATGGTTTTGGTTTCTGTTTAGTTAATTTTTTAAAACATGTCTTTTTTTTTTTTTAATGTTGACACATCGAAATGTTGTTACCTGGTATTTGCACTTTGTTAAAATGTTGTTCTTGCGGGTTAGAGTCATTTGCCTCATCATAGCTTGCTGTTTGGTTTCTGTCCTTTGTGTGCGAAACATGTACTGTTATTCCTGGTTTGCATCTGTATCTTCCATAATCCCTACTGCTCATTTAGTTTATGTAATAGGCTTGTATAGTTAATCTGAGTGTGGTCTATGTTTACTCTTTACCTTCGAGCTTGCATGTACTCATGTAGTGCTAATCCTAATGTGCAGCCAATCTGGTTTTAGTGGAGTTTGAGCCAGCTTCTCTTCAAGTTTACTTACAAACTTGGTGCTTACGGGCTATTATGAATTGTGTTTTTCTGCAGTAAATGTCAAAGATTTATATGAAGCCTCTCGTAAATGTAAATATGGAGTTAAATTGTTAATGTTGTTGCAAAACTTATCCTTCTCTTTGTGGGTAGTCAAGGTCTCACGCAGCTGCTAAATGAAAAAAATGAGACTTCTGTCTTGAAAGATGATTATAATATACATTTAGATTAGTACATCTAAATATTCTGCTAGATAGGATGTCATCGGGCCTTCTCTTGGGTTTTGATTTGTTGGAATAAGATCTTATACTGTTGGGCAGTTGGTACTGTCTGTTAAATTGTTTTTTGAGGCTGTTGAAATTGTGGGATATTGAACATGTGACTGAAAATGTTGTGTTGCATTTTATCAACAAAGTTATTTCGTGTATGATTTCTTTTAAATACATTTACACTCAATGGAATTGAACTCAGGTCCAACTCAATACAGCCCAGATTTCAACTTATTACAATCTTTTCATTAAGTTTTTTACTGTTTCCACTATCCTTTTTCATCTAACTAGATCTAAAGCCATATCTTGCTACAGCCTAATTCCCGATGACAGAATATTAAAATTACTTGATGCCTCAGCTTTCAATAACTGGCCTACGCATACGCTGTTTTGGAAGCACTATCATGCTTGTGTCCTAGTGTTACTGTTGCGAAGCACAAATAGCTAGTGCTCAACTAAGCTCATTTGCGTGGTTAGATTTAGAAATGGTTCACAGAGGCTGACTCACACATACACTCAATTTTACTGATTACAATTTAGATTATCTTGTTCTCGTACTTTTTTTTAGCTGTTTACATGTTTTTTGATTGGCTGATTGTATACTAGAACTGAAGGTTATTCTTGTGACAGGCGATTGGGTGAGGATAGTGACAGTGATTTTAGGGATTCAAGTAGTGATGGAAGCAGTGACTATGAGCATGAAAGAGGAGTGAAATGCTCAAGGGATCAATTGAATCATCATCATCATGTAACAGATGACTTTCCTCTTAGAATCGATAGATTATCGTTGAGAGATCAACACGTTGCCCATAAAGAGGACTTCTCCAGTGATGAGGGTGAATCTTTGAATTGTCAAGGTTGCTTGCTATTTGAGTATCTTGAACGAGACCCTCCCTACAGCCGGGAACCATTAGCTGATAAGGTTATTGAGTGTCCTTGTCAATAGATAGAAACTCTTGCATATTTTGATTAGGTGGGCTCCCTTTTTAGGCTCTCTCTTCTGACCTTATCCTAAACTCTTTCTGCTGCCACAGATATTGGATCTTGCCTTCCGTTTCCCTGAGCTGAAGATGCTAAGAAGTTGTGATTTATTACCTTCAAGTTGGATTTCTGTGGCCTGGTATTCAACATTCTAGTGTTGTATATGATCCGAGTGTTATATTCACACATGACTTATGGTTCCTTATGGACTTCTGTAGGTACCCAATTTACAGAATACCCACCGGACCAACTTTAAAAGATCTGGATGCTTGCTTCCTTACATATCATTCTCTTCATACCTCATTGGGAGGTAATGAATGCACCTGGCCGCTGATTTTCCATGTGGCACTCTGTTTTTGTTATTTTTAGGATGCTATTTTTTTAATTTTTTTTACGTGTCTTAGTTTCTTTGTCTGCTTCTTACTCAGTGAAGAGATATTTCCAATCAAGACTGTTTTCACTATACTGTAACCTTATCAACCCTCCTTTAAAAACATTTCCATTTGAAATGCCATCTTTTAATGGCTCACATTAAATTCTTTGCTTTCCACCTAATGTATAATGGTCTTTGGCTTTACCCCTGGATTGGTTTCTGGTATTAAAAGATTATTATGTGGTTAACGTGAGAATACATATGATAGGAAATTGAACAATTAACATTTCTTGGACCTTTTGAGATGGCTCAAATTTTGAGACAGAAAGTAAAGGACGACAATTGCAGTGGATGAAGGAGTAAGGGTACATTGGTTAATGAATTAAAACATGCATCTTTGTTCTTTCTTTCTCTTTTACTTTCTTTAATTATGCACTGCCTTTCTGCAAATTATATTTTGTTCTGCTGCCCGCAAACATCCTTTTTAGCACAGGCATCCTCCCCCAAATATTTTATAGATTGGACTTTGTAGTATTATTTCTCTTGAAGGGAAGTCTACAATACCTGCAGCAGAACAATGTTGATGCATGTTAGACCAGTGGGTTTGAATGAAATGGTAAAATTGTATTACTGAAGTCAACTTCAATGGTGAGGCACCAACATTTGGCAGTGCTGTCATTGTAGCAACCCCTGCTTTCTCATTGCAACTTTTCTGGACCTGAATAATTTTCAGGATGACAAATCTAACTGCTTAACATATCTCTGTCAATTAAAGTTTGCCTTCAGTTACTTTTATGAGACTCATCATGCCAACTTTCTTGGCAGGTGGGCGAGTTGCACAGGCTCCTTTAATGACATATCCCAGTGAAGCGGATGGTATGCCCAAGATATCCTTGCCTGTTTTTGGTTTCGCTTCCTACAAGTTCAAGGGGTCCTTATGGACCTCTAATGGTGGAGGTGACCGCCAGCTGGCAAACTCGCTATTGCAGGCTGCTAGCAAATTTTTGAGACTGCTTCAGGTCAATCATCCAGACTTCCTGTTTTTCTGCCGAGGTGATACAAAGATATGACTGTTAACACACTATGCTAGCTAGAAGTGAACCCCATCGATACGTTGGTACATGCATATATACCTTACATGTGAGTTTAACAATGAAGACCGTGATGATTAGTGGGTTTGGGTGTCCTTTGTACTTGGTTTCCTGTTTTTTTTTAATAATTTATGAGAAACAGGGGAAAAAAGAAATAAAGTTGAGAATGGAAGGAGTGCAAGTGCAATAAGGCTCAAGAATAGTGAATAGAAAAACAGAGTTAGGATATGTGTGCTGCTGAAGGTCTGAGCTAAACCAAGGTAAAGAGGTGGTTGGGTTGCTGTCAGTGTAACTGAGTTTCGTCTTGCTTGTTTTCTATATTTTATATAATGGGTATGTTACGATAAACCAGGCACTTTTTTATGCTCTGATTATCCGTATTTAGGATTTAATGTCTTGTTTTAACATCCGGAAGGGGATTTTGATAGGTTGTGTTTTCAAGTTTGAGCCTACCCCAGCAATGTATTTTAACACTTAACTGCGTGATATCCTTGAGGAGTAGTGTGTTAGAATGTTTTTGTTATCTGTACATTATGATCGGGTGAATGGTGGTCCCAGATTGTTTTGTTTCCCTTGTATGGTGATTTTATAGCCCATTGGCCTGCCATTTGAACACCAACTGGAGTGGCATGACCCTTCTTTTCGTGACCCTAATTCCAGCCAGATGGTGCAGATAGATTGTACAGTGTCTGTTATCCATGGATTTTGCCATCGTCTACAATCAGCGAGGAGCTTGCTTTTTCTGTGTAGAGGTCCATATTCAACTCACAGCTCTTGCTTTTGATGGAAGAAAACCAACGAGGGGCTAACACGCGTGTCCCGTGCTGCTGCTTATGTTTTGGCTGGAGTAGGGCTGAGCATTTTTCTTCTGGTATGGTTTTGGATTAAAATAAACAATCAAATCAAAATAATTTTTTTCCAAGTTTTTGGACTGAACTGAAAATTAGTTTAAACTGATCAGTTTGATTTGGTTTTTTTCCTTTTCAAACTGAAATTATTTTTATTTTGGTTGAGTTTTTTTCAGGTTTTTTATTGGCTATATTTTCCAGGTTTCTATTTTTGTACTTGCTTTTATTTTCTGAACTGCCTCTTTTTTCCGAGATATCTTGACTTTCTCAACAAGTATGGTTTTTTATTTTTAAGTTGGTTAGGCACGTGTGATATCTAAAAATTCAACTTCAGTTTATTTTTTTTGTTAGATTTTAATTCAAAAAATAAACTTGCAAAAAGATACTGGAAAGGAAAGGAAAGAAATAATTTGACTGTAAAATCACAAAGAGAAGATGAAAAGTTACTAAAATATAAAATCAAATCATTATTATTTGGATGAGAGGAAACCAAATACAAAAAAAAGTTTACATAGATTTTTACCATCTATCTTTATCTCTTTCCACGGTCAAAGTCACATCTCCTTTTGTTTTAGCTAGTTAAGTCGTCTCTCAAAATCTTTTTTTCCAGAAACTCTTATGCTAGCCTTCTAGTTAGCTTGTATACCTTTTTTTTTTTTTTTTTAATTTCTCCAGAGATTTCAGTTCCTTGTCTGTCATTTCCAGAATGATCTAATTTAAAGTTGTGTGCCTTTTATTTGGAGGATAGAGGAGCATAAAGCTTAATAGTCGTGGAGTATAGAGGAGAATGAGGCAAATTTGAGAGAGACAATAGACAAGAGAGCAGGGGGAGGGGGTGCCCGAGAATACTGATTTAGGTGTAGCGTTTGAAAAAAATATTCTATTTATACTTGTATTTTAAGGCCTAGTTGAATTGATTTGAATCGGTTTAGTTGAATTAATTTCAGATTTTAAAAAACAAAACTAAACTGTAAATTTTTTAAATTAGTTAATTCAGTTTTTTTTTTTTGGTTTGATCTTTTTGATTAATTTTTTTAGTTTAATGAGTTTCTAGTTTTTTTCACCCCTAGCTAGAGGACGGCCTTTCTTCCTCTTCTTTTTTTAATTTTTTTGCTTATAATATTTCTTGTAAAAAACGCATTTAACAGCGTCTACCACTTGACGCGTTTCACAAGCATACTTGCAAGAAGTTGAAGCTGTCAATCATTGTGAAAAACAAACTAGGTGATCA
>Ga0325414_1004640_pt1 | contig 14420 bp, 8 predicted proteins | sample PopdelMetagenome_8_FD_206183 | JGI IMG/M metagenome (GOLD analysis project Ga0325414, IMG submission 206183) | Populus deltoides microbial communities from Bellville, Georgia, United States - Leaf-PdKOR-R3 | ecosystem: Host-associated > Plants > Phyllosphere > Phylloplane/Leaf | place: USA...
CCCCCTTGCTTGTCATTGCCTTTTATTGGTGCTAATTTCCTTGCCAGAATCTAGTGAAGGAAAGAACTTCATTGCTGTTGATGGCAGAGAACGTCGTCGTCGTTGTTGGTTGCTCCTTTTTTTCTTGGATGGTTGGAGCTCTAATTATGGTAGAGAGAGTTAGATCAACAATTATGGATACTGTGGCTACATTTGTATGATGTACGAGTTTATGGTCAAGTAAATAAGGCTTGATTTATAGTGGTGAGGTGTGCTTTTTCTTTATGGTATGAGTGCTTGTATTCAATGTTGTCAAAATCACAAGTTGACTCGTAAAATCATATGATTTTACGAGTCAACTCATATATAACGTGCAAAATCAGGTTAAAAACTCGAAAACGGTCAAACTCGGTAAAAACGGACCGAGTTAACGAGTTTGATAAAGAGTGAAAAAATTAATTAACTGTCTCTGTCTCCCCTCCCCGTCACACCGACACTCTCCCCTTTCCCCTTTCTCAAATCTCAAGGGTTCTTCAAGCGTGCTCTATTGCTTTCCTTCCATAACTCACTCAAGGCTGGCTTTGATGGTTTTTTGGGCGAGGTTAGGGACTCCATCAACACTTTAGTAAATAAGGGAGGAAATATTGTGCAAAGCTCACTAGACACAATTACTTCTTCAATAACATTGATTAAGGAAGGTGCTTCAGAAGCAATAGATGGTCATCCAATACTGAGACCATTTCTTAGAACAACATGGAGTTTTCTAAGAAATTTAAGATGAGCAAGTCACCCGATATTGAGACCGTTTCTTAGAAAAGCATGAAGTTTTTTAAGAATTTTAAGATGGGCAAGTCACCCAATATTGAGACCATTTTTTTAGAAAAAGCGTGGAGTTTTTCTAAAAAATCTTAAGATGGGCAGGTTACCCGATATTGAGACCATTTCTTAGAAAAATATGGAGTTTTCTAAGAATTTTAAGATGGGCAGGTCACCCGATATTGAGATTATTTTTTAAAAAAGCATGAAGTTTTCTAAGAATTTTAAGATGGGCAAGTCACCCAATATTGAGGAAAAAACGAGGAGTTTTTCTAAAAAATCTTAAGATGGACAAGTCACCCGATATTGAGATTATTTTTTAGGAAAACACAGAGTTTTTTGCATGATCAGACAATTTATCTTTACAACACTTACTATGCGAAGCACTTGACAAGTCTTGGCTTCGTAAGCATTGTAAAGAGGGGGCATCTGTTGTTACTCATTTTTGGACCTCACGTGCTGAAGATCTTTTTGAACCGAGTACAGGAGTTTAGCTCATGTTTGCTGTAAGATTGACAAAAGCAGAGAAGGAAGAAATGTTTGTCGAACCCTGTTTAAGCTGTTTTCTACCCTCTTTATCCTTCCCCTTTGCTGCCAAAATCGTCAGGTTTCTTAGATTAACTAGGAGTCTTCATAATGCTAAAATCGTCCCTTCTTTATCTGGTCTTTAAGTTTGGATAAATCCCTCAGAATTTGAACTAACTGATTCTGCTACTGTCTTAATTTTTTTGTTCCAACTTAGGCTCTGATTCTGACTTGGTTTCGTACGATATCTGACAATCCTAGCTATATTCTGTCACTCATGAAATGTTGAAGAATTGACCTACACCTTTAATGGGTCCCAGGGCTCGCTGTTCTTATGGCAGACTCTTAGTTAGATTTGGATGCTCGGCATTGTCAGTTTCCCGAATCAGATCAGGAAACCCTTTTTGACCAACCAGATTGCTGCTAGATTCTATTCTTTAAAACAATTTTTTCTCACTTTGAATCCTTCATCAAATTTGTATTCCTAAATGCGTAGATGAATTTGGGATTTTGAATCACTTGATTTTGATATCAGAAGCTTAAGATATTCCTGTTTCAATAACTAGTGTGAAAGCAGAGAATCCTGTCAGGAGAAAGGTTCCAGCCCGAGTTTGTTTGCAATTTTGTTCTTCAAAAGGATTTTATCTCACTTTGGATCCTCCATGAAAGTTGTAGTCCTGTATGTGTAGATGAATTTGGGTTTTTGAATCGCTTGATTTCGTTATCAGAAGCTCAAGATATTCTTATTTGAATATCTACCGTAAAAGTAGAGAATCATGTCGTAAAAAGGATCCTGACCTGAGTTTGCAGGTTTGATTTGAGGGACCCGATTTGATGTTTTAAGGATTTATCAGATTAATTAAAGACAAATTTCAAACTTTGGAAAGTAAATCGGTTTCGTTCAAGGAATAAAAAAACAGGGACTGGATCAGAAAATATCAATAATGTCTGTTACTTGGCAGCGTAAAACAACCCCATAGGATTAATTAGCAGGGTACTGTTCATGGTAGTTTTGATCACAAACTATCCTATCTTATACACATTTGTTTTTTCTTTTTTTCTCTGCACAACCCTCCCCGTTTGATTTCTTTCCTGCAACTTCCTACTAGTTGCCATTTTGGAGCTGCAGATCACGTTTGTGAAGTTTTAATTCATAGGAGACAACAACTTTTGACAGCTGCAAAATGCCATGAAGAGAAGAACCTTACCATCATTTAATGGCTGGGATTTTATCCCTAACATAGATGGATGGGATGATGAGTTTATGTTGGAAATAAATCACTAGAATCAGCACATAATCAATGAGAATATTGTAGTTTCCTCGTTTGCATTATTTGGCTGCAAATTAGCTGGGATTTGCAATGCATTGAATCTTTTCTAAAAAGAGATATATTAGGCTATATATAAGCTCTCTCTACTGACCTAGAGGAAAAAAAAAAGGAAAAGAAATAAAGGGGAGGAGAAAAGGAGAAAAATAAAGAGAGTAGAGGGAGACGGAGAGAGTTTAAACACAAAGAGGAAAAGAAGAGAGATAGAGGAGAAAAGAAAAAACAGAGAGAACAAGGAGGAGGCCGAGGGTAGGAGAAATAGAGAAACAACGAGAACGAGAAGAGATTATCTTGAGAGTTGAGTCTATCCTACCTTGCCGAATAGGGATTTGCAAAATCTCCAAGAGGTTTTTTGAAAAAGCTCTTAACGACAAAAAGAGGAAGGATTTCTTTGGTTATTATAAGTAAAAAGGCAAAAGCTTTTCCATTGGTTTATATCTCATTTTCTGCATTCAAAACGTGCAGGATCCGCAGGTATGAGTCTTGACTTTCTTTTTCTTTAACATATGTAAAGATGTTTGTTTGGTTTTGTTTCTTTTCAAAATCTGTTTCTGCTTCTGTTTTGGGACGTTCATTTTCCATCTTAGCAACAAAGTTGTATGCTTGCCTACTGTTCCTCCCATGTCTTTGAGATTAGATTATTATTTATGTTACAGCTGCATTTTTTTTTTTGCTCTCTTGTTGTGAGGAACTGTGAACTTTAAAGGTCTTCATTATTCCTCCATTTCGTTGTTCGAATGTCTCTCTGCTTTAAAATGTTGCATAGGATGAGTTTGGCTCCTAAATAAAGCTCTGTCCAGAGGGAAAAGAAACAAATGAGAGAAGGTCCTCTTTAGTTTGAGGTGATATTTCGGCTGGTTCTGGAGCCATGTTTTCCTTCTGGTTCCTTTAAAGTGAGATAACTGACCATTTGATTTGTTGGTTCTTGTTCTAGTGTCTTTGATATACATGGTATAAAGGCACGCTCTTTAAGTTATTTCCTTTTTGTATGAAACAACCATGAAAGTGTCAGAGATTAAAAAAGGGTGCGCGTGAGCAACGGTTTCTGTTATGGGATTGGGTTCGAAACTTTAGCTTTCCTGTGTATGCGAACTTCCTCCTTTCTGTTGAAAGCGATGGGCCAGGCTAGGTTTACGCTCTAAGTTTAAGTTGATGGACTGGATTTTGTTTGACGAGTTAGCTTTGGAGGGCCATTTTTGGGGTTTCTGCCTTTTTGTTTTATATGAACTTTTTAGTTTTTTTATTTGAGAATGTTGAAATGCATGTGTATGGTTTGTGTTCTTTAATTGTGATTAGCTGTGATTTTGTGTTTTGATCAAATATGAAAAATGTTTTTTTTGTGTGTTGCATACAGTCAATACCCTAACATGTTTTGAATATTTTTTTATATAAAAAAATATTGGAAGTTTCGAAAATATGTTTTCGCATGGATTTCTTAAACACAACAAAAATTATTTTCTTGCATTTCTGGATTTTACAACATGTTTGTAAAACTACAAAGGGTATTGGCCAATATTCTAAAAAATACAAAAATCTTATTTTGGGGGGAATTAATCTATTATTCACCGTTAATGTTTGGATAAAGAAATCTCAAAGGGATGAATATCCAAAATATTATTGGGAATTACTTGTTATTATTCAATGTTAATATTTGGATAAAGAAACCCTAAGTGGTAAATATCCAAAATATTTTTTTAGGAATAATAAGTCATCACACATCCTTGAAAGAAGCCTTGATTATAATTGAGGACATTTCAATTTTTGACTCAACGGTTTACAAGCCGTGAGAGTATGAAACACTAAGGCAAAAATAGGCTTTTAAAACGCCCTAAATTTTCTTAGATTTCTAAATTTTTGTCCCTCCTCCTTGCGATTTACGAGTCGCAAACTCTTGAAATACTAAAAGAAAAATAAGCTTTTAAAGCACATGGAATCTCCTTGGATTTCTATCTTAATAAATTTAATTTGAATCAAACACAAATTTCAATAGATTTGCATTGGTTCTCCTTGGCACTTTGTAGACATATCTAAAGGTATGATCTATATTGGCCAAGGGTTTTTGCTTTTAGACTTTGAACCCAAATCTATTCATCATAGCAAACCTATCCTAGGAAAAAACTAATTAAGAGAACACCAACACCATAGCAATTATAAAGCAAACCAAACACCAAGCAGCTTATCTTAGGTAGGACATACTGGGGGTGATAATACCTTCCCTTTACGCAACTAGTCCCTTGCCTTAGAATCTCTGAAAGACTAGTTAGGGTTTCTGGTGACCATAATACTAGGTGACGACTCTCCTTATTCACAAAAACAAAAAAACTGAAATCAGTCAATTCTCTTTATTTGGGAAGGGTCGCTGCAACGCCGCGCTCAGCTGATTTTTAAATCGGGCTAGCCCTAAAGACAATTTCCCTCTACCATGCGTAGATGTGTTGGTGGACAATGCAGCATGTAACTCTACATATTCCTTTATGGATGGATTTTTTGGGCTACAATAAGATGAAAATGGTGCAATAGGATAAGGAGAAGACAATATGTGTAACACCATGGGGAACCTTTTGTTACAAGGTCATGCCATTTGGGTGAAGAATGTCGGGACCACCTACCAAAAGGCCATGTTGACTCTATTTCATGATATGATGCACAAAGAGATTGAAGTATATGTGGATGCAATGATTGCTAAAATCTAGAGAGGGGGAAAATCATGTCCAAATATTGAAGGAATTATTTGAAAGACTAAGAAAGTATAAGTTGAGGCTTAACCATGCAAAGTGTTAATTTAGGGTGAAATTTGGGAAGTTGTTGGGATTTGTGATGAGTGACAAAGGGATAGAAGTTGATCCCGACAAAGTAAATGCTATTCAATCTATGCCACCTCTCAAGACTGAGAGGGATGTGAGAGGTTTCTCGGGAAGGTTAAATTACATTGCTCGGTTTACATCCCAATTAACCACGACTTGTGACCTAATCTTTCATTTGTTAAGGAAGAAGAATCCGAGAATTTGGAATGAATAGTGTGAAGAGGCTTGTTGCTACTCAATTTTTGACCCATGTTTTAATAATTTTTCAAAAATAAAAAATAAAAAATAAAAATAGAAATAAAAAATAAGGGTTTACATGTGGCGATAACATAGAGCATCAGGGCTAATATTAAAAAAGCAATATGTCAAGGAGATAATTACTGAATCATATATAATTATTGCAATATAAAATACCATAGATATATGATTTGATTCGTGCTGGTTATGAAAAATAATCACTGCAATATAAAATACCATATATATAGGATTTGTTGGTGCTGGTTATAGAAAACAATCTCTGTAATAATTATTGCAATATTTCCTTGAATAGCACGTGTAGAGATTTTCTATATAAGTGAACCTAATGGGGGAGAAAAGAGGGAGAAAAAAAGTTTAAAAGAGAGAAATTTTGGGCACCCAAAAAAGAAAACTTAAAGGTAATATTTTTTTCCGGCCGAAACCAGTCGCGCCCCCACCCTTGGCCTTTGATTTTTTACATGGAGACCAGCCCCTCTCCTTCATCTGGGTTACTCTCCCTCACGGGATCTCCTCCTTTTAGCCAAACCAGAGAAACCCCTGCTTTGGTCTTTGAGAATTCTCGGTTTCCCTCTTCAGCCGGCCATAGATCACTAGTCTTCTCTCTCGGCCGGCCAAAACATGATCTCCTCCCTCACCTCTCCTTTCCCCGCAAACTCCAGCCCTCACTCCCCTTTCTTACCGTGAGCATGCACTAGCCATAGCAGCAGCAGCCATCTCTTCGCAGTAGATACAAGACGGACGTGAATGAGAGGAAGGACGAACAGAAAAACAAAGGGGAGAATAGAGAAAGAGAGAGAGGGAGGAAGACAGAAAATACAGAGGGAGAAACAGGGGAAGCACGGGAAAGAAAATCATAGAAACAAACAGACGAAGAAGAGCACAACAGGGACGAGCAGAAGGAAAGAACATAAGCAGAAGAAAACACAGGGGGACCAACCAGCGCGCCCTCGCCATCGCCTTCATCCCTTCGTTTCTGTCTCCAGTTTTCTTCTCCTCCAGTGGTGCAATGTTTTCTTTCATAGGTATTAGCCGAGGCAGCAGCTCACAAGAAAATAGAGAAGGAGCAAGAAAACACAGAGGGAAGAACATCCATTTTGCCAGCACATCACACCTTCATCATCGTCTTCGTCGTCTCCAGAGAAAGCGTCGGCAAGAAGAGATAGACAGAGACCAACACCAGTTACCAGCGGTCGTCATTGTCTTCAAAATCAGTGATGACCGGTTGTGCGCAAGAAACTGCAGCATCATCTTCGCCCAGCTACCAGGTAAGCGCCCTGCACTCTTGTCACTTTTGCAAATCTAATTACCAAGCCACTGTAGCATGCATATGCATGCAACAGTGGTAGGACCAGTTACTGGTTTGGGCTAGTAACCGGGTTGGGTTCAAAGAGTCATCTTTGTTTTTTTCTTTTTGAGTTTGCAGGGGGGTCACGGTTCATGTTGTAATTTTTTTTGTTAGCTTCAGGACTTTGTTTTTTTTTTTTAATGTGTTGTGTACACTGACTTGTGTTTTAAATTGGTGTGTCGAACCTTGTTTATTTGAGACTAATTGTTTTAAGCTTCTTGCGAATTTTGGAATAGGTGAATATTTTGCTTGATGTTTGCGTTTGGACAAAAAAATATAAAAAAAATGTTTTCTTATGTGCTGCATATGGCCAATATCCTAACATGTTTTGAATGCTTTTTTTATATATACAAAAAATATTGGAAGTTTTGAAAATGTGTTTTCGCATGGATTTCTTAAACACAAAAAATTTGTTTTCTTGCATTTCTGGATTTTACAACATGTTTGTAAAACTCCAAAGGGTATTGGCCAACATTCCAAAAAATATAAAAATCTTATTTTGGGGGAATTCATCTATTATTCACCGCTAATGTTTGGATAAAGAAATCCTTAAAGGACGAATATCCAAAATATTATTGGGAATAATTTGTTATTATTCACTGTTAATATTTGGATAAAGAAACCCGGAGTGGTAAATATCCAAAATAATTTTCTAGGAATAATAAATCGGCATACATCCTTGAAAGAAGCCTTGATTATAATCGAGGACATTTTAATTTTTTTTACTCCACGGTTCACGAGCCGTGAGAGTATAAAACACTAAGACAAAAAAATAGATTTTTAAAGCACCCTAGATTTCTAAATTTTTGTCCCTCCTCCTTGCGATTTACGAGTCGCAAACTCTTGAAATACCAAGGGAAAAATGAGCTTGTAAAGCACATGGAATCTCCTTGGATTTCTATCTTAATAAATTTAGTTAGAATCAAACCGAGAAAAACTGATGGGATTAGAAAACACCAACACCATAGCAATTATAAGACAAACCAAACACCAAGTAGCTTACCTTAGATAGGGCGTACTAGGGGTGCTAATACCTTCTCTTTACGCAACCAGTCAAGGTTCCTAGTGACCATAATACTAGGTGGCGACTCCCTTATTCACAATAAAACAAAGACCCTGAAACCAATCGAGGATCGTCGCGACGCCGCGCTCCAGTGCGGGGGTGCGACAAGGCTTTTTAGAAGATCAAATAGTACTTGCTAAATCCACCCCTGCTTGTTCCTCCTGTACCAAAAAGGTCATTGATATTGTACCTAACAGTAACTGAAACAGTAATGGGATTTGTGCTTGGACAACACGATGAAACTAGAAGGAAGGAAAAGACCATTTATTACCTAACTAAGAAGTTCACGGAATGCAAGTCTAGGTATACTATGATTGAGAAACTACTTTACGCACTAGCATGGGTTGCGAAGAGATTGCGTCAATATATGTTGTATCATATTACATGGTTGATTTCAAAATTAAACCCATTAAGGTACATCTGTGGTAAGCCTTACCTGTCAGGGCCACTAGAGGCTTACATGGTCATTAACTTCAGAGCCTGTGGAATTAGTTGAGGTGCGCGCAAGCTGGCCCAGACACCCATATTAATCTAAAAAAAAGATTTTACAACTTCTAACGAAAGTAAGAGAACTAGAACTTTTTTAAAACCAATATGCATGTAAGTAATGGAAAACTTGCATCATAAGAACAATAATATTTTGAACAGGGAAGGTTAAGAAAATACCCCATTTTCTTGAAGTGTGATATTAATTTATTGTCAAAATGGCAATGAAAATAATAGGGTTTATTATAAGAAGGTGTTTATTATAAGAAGGAATAACATGGGGGGCTTTGTATGGATGGTGAAATAACATGCTATTTATAGGGATTAAGTTAAAGGAACAATCATTTCCTTCTTTCTTTCTTTTTTTGCGTAGGTCTTTCTTCTCGTTTTTATTTTCTTTTTCTACTTTGATTTTTTTTGCTTGTTCCTTATTCAAAACATGTAAAAAAAATGCAAAAATACATTAAAAAATCATAAAATAGCTAAAATCTAAAAGACTAGAGAAATTATTAAAAATATTGATTTTTTGGATTTTTATAAAATTGGAGAGTCAAAATTGGAATATGACAATTCTAATCATAGTGATGAGTGTTCGGTTTTCCAAAACACAAAAACATAGTGAAAACATCAATTTTTAATTTTTTTTAGTCTTAATGATTTTGTTGGATAATTTAAGGTCGTGTTGGGTTTGTATAAATATTACCTGATTAACAAATCTTTTTTTGGGTTATCTGAACTTTTCAAGGCTGAGTTGTCACATGTCATAAGCTTCGTAATTGTCCGACCTCTAACATAATCCACACAAACCACCAGATCATAAATGTTTTAAAATCTTTTTAGAAGATAGTGATTGTTATACCTTGAGTACTAGCTCGTGCTTTTCTTTACATTGCTTATTCTTATTGGTGTATCTGATGAGTAGAGTGTGTATATCACTAAGAGAAAAATATAGAACATAACATTCTATTTATAGAGAAAGCTTGATAACCGTATTGATAGAAAAATATCTTTTTGCTCCTTAAAAAACATCACCTATAGTATTTCACCATATTTTTAAATTTTTATGCAATCAAATCACTATTTTATTTTTCTTGGTCTAGAATCGTAATTCCTTGTATAAATTACACTTTAGTTGTTAATTTCTAAAATTAATTTTCAATCAAGTCGTAATTGATTAATCATCCTAGTTGAATTTCTTACCAATGATTCTTAATGTTAGTGATCCATTAGATTCTTAGTATATTAGTCCAAATATAAATCACAATCCTAAATAAAAATAGAATTAAATAAATCAAACAATTTAATTTATTATCATTTAATAAATTAATTGATTTATATTTAAAGATTAAGTGCACTGTCTAGCAACATATCATGATCTCCCAAATATTAAAAAGTTATATGTGATTTGACTTAATATTTTCATGACTAGTTTCTTAGTGTAATTACCTTTATTAAGAACGTTTCAGTTTAGAAATTTAAGCATAGCGTGTTTCTGCTCTATTAAACCATGTTTTTTTTTTCTTTCTGAACATCAATAATTATTAATTCTTTGAATAAGATTTAAAAACTTTTTTCAAATGTGATTGTGCATTGCGTAAGAATTTTATTATCACTACTATTTGAGAACATGTTGAACATTTTCTCTAATTCATCGAGGGTAATGAATCCTTCTTTAATCACTTAAATATCTTCATATAGTTCATGATATATTCAATATCTGTCTATTTGTTATTTTTTATTAAGGCAACATATAGTTGAGATTAAAATATAACATTATCTATATAAGATAAATTAATGATCTTAAGTCTAATGATCACTTAAAAAACTATTATGTGAGTCTTTTTATACACACTTGTGATCTCTCTATATGAAACTCTTTTTTTTTGTCAGTTTAGTATACATGTTATCCAAAAAGCACTTACATATTAGTTTCGAATATCTCTTATATCTTAACTTATGAGGATAATTATTTCCTTTAAAAAAACAATAATATATATTCGTTTCAATAGCTTTAATTAACATTTATCTCAATAAAGCAAGGATAAGAAAGATTAAATGCTTTGTTTTTGAAGAAATTATTATAATTATAATCACTTTATAATTTTGTTTTCAAAATATTTTGTTTCAAAAACTTTATCTTTACTCAAGACTCATTAATTAAATATAAATAAATAATCTAGATAAATAATGTTTTTATTAATAATAAATATTTTTTCATGAATAAAGTCAATGTTATATATAATTAACTCATTGATTGCAAAACATATACACTAACAATGAAGGTCAAGAGGAAGATATTTGAAATAACATATATTAAGTAATTATATTATTATATAAAATGTAATAATTACAATTCGATATAGTATTTCATACAATTGTGTGAAACCAGAAGCAAATCATGGACCATATGCTAGTTAAACCATTCCCAAAATACACTAAAAGAATTGGGTTTTTATGTTGCTTTATTGTTCACTGTAATATATCTCTGTGTGTGTGTGTGTGTGTGTGTGTGTGTGTGTGTGTGTGTGTGTGTGGGTGGGGGGGCGGAATCAATTCCACGCCTTATCTATGTTGGTTCGCATGAGTGAGATTTCATTGTCGCGAGTTTGGGCACTGATGAAAGCATGCATTTTCTTGTAAAATCTCCTAAAACTCTTTCAGAAGAGAGAGATCATTGTGTTAGTGAATATACCTTGTAATAATAAAATATATTTATTATTATTAAAGGATTTTTTTATATTTAATATTCATTATATTTGATTAATAAATCTAATGTTTGATTAATGAATCTAAAGTAAAGATAAAGTCTATGGAATATATATCTGTGTGTGTGTGTGGAATCAATTCCACGCCTTATCTATGTTGGTTTGCGTGATTAGGATTTTGGTGTCGCGAGTTCAGGCACTGATTAAAGCATGCATTTTCCTGTAAAATCTCCTAAGGCTCCGTTTGTTTGCTGGAAATTGGTTTTCTTGGAAAGTGAATTCCTGAAAAGTGAATTATTTTTCGATGTTTGGTAGTATTATGGAAAATGAACTGGAAAAGCGATCGAAGAGAATCTCTTCGACTATTTCTGGCTAGTACTATCGGGAACGCACACTCCTAAGCGTCGACTTCGGGCTTCTCCATGCCTTATCTATGTTGGTTCGCATGAGTGAGATTTCATTGTCGCGAGTTTGGGCACTGATGAAAGCATGCATTTTCTTGTAAAATCTCCTAAAACTCTTTCAGAAGAGAGAGATCATTGTGTTAGTGAATATACCTTGTAATAATAAAATATATTTATTATTATTAAAGGATTTTTTTATATTTAATATTCATTATATTTGATTAATAAATCTAATGTTTGATTAATGAATCTAAAGTAAAGATAAAGTCTATGGAATATATATCTGTGTGTGTGTGTGGAATCAATTCCACGCCTTATCTACGTTGGTTCGCGTGATTAGGATTTTGTTGTCGCCAAATTAGTTTATGGTAAGAGTTAGATATTTAGGTTTGTTTTTGGTATAAAGAATTTTTTAAAAGATAAATAGATACAAAAATATTTTGATGGGTTTTTTGGATAAAGATTAATTTTTTTTTACGGGTAAAGACAATTATCCCTTTAATATCCCTTTAATATATATCAAATAAGCATCAAGAAATAAATATAAATATCTAACAACAAACATAGTCATGCATAAATATTAAGTTTCAATGTCATATACATATATATTAGTTCAAATTAACAAACATAAACATGCTAGACCGATTTAAACAAGTAAATATACTTGTCAAATAACAAACATAGTCTGAACCTAAATTTTGAACATAGTCAAACCATCTTAAGCAGGCCTGTAGTAGTGTTGGTTCACAAAATTCTGAACCTAAATTTTCCTCAAATTAGCATTTTTTGCCATAAATGCTTTTGCCAAAATTTCATTTTGGACCAAGTGATCAAATGCATCCCCAAGAGTGATCTCATCAAAGCCTTCAATTTTCATCACTTCTGTATACAGTGCATTAACATCAAGTTCATTTTTGCTGAGGCTTTAAATTGCAAATGCTACATCTCCAATCTGTTTAGACAACTTTTCAACACCATCATCTTCATACATGTGATTTCTCTTCCTATGTTGCCTCTTTTGTGTACTAGAGGAAGATGTCTCTTTTCCCTTAGAAGTTTCTTCATATTCCCTTTCATTTTTAATTGAAATTGATTGCTCTTCAGTGTTCTCTTCCAAGTTGACATCAACATATGATTTGGCATAATTTCCGGTTGCCATGTCTTTTCCAACAACAATTGTCATTGCCTCATACATATCAAGTTTTTTTGTTGAGATACTTGTCATGATTGGGATGTGCCTATTCATAAAGTTTAGAATATGCAATTTTTTAGTTCATTGTATAACATTTTAGAAACAAAAGTAAATATAAAAATTACGAAGAGTATAAATATTTATCATACCTTTACTTCTTCATCATATACATCTTTCAAAACTGTAATCATCTTCAAACAATCATCCCAGCCAAAGCCACTTTTATTTTTAAGTTTGCTTATTATTCCCCATTCTTTTATCACAATCTTGAGATGATTGTGCACATGCTTAGGCTCGCATTGCATGTTGAACTTTTGACTAATTTTTGTAGCCACCTTAACAAAATATTCTGCTTTAAAGGTGGAAGAAGGTTTGCTTCATTTAAGTGCCTCCTCAGCTAATATCTCAAGTAACATGTGAGACATAGGCTTAGACCATGTGAAGTGCTTACCCTTGCATTTTTCATTCTGCGTGGAACTCATTTCTACAAAAAAGAAATTACAAATTTATACAAAATGAAATCATACAATATTTAGATTTAATAAATTTCATATAAAAACTACAATTAATATTTAAAAGAGAATACATAAAATACATAAGAAATTATAATAAAGTCAACATCAACTCCAAATACATAACAAAGATAATACAAACTTAAGCAAGACATAATAAAAACAAACAAATATAATTAACACTCAATTACTAGTTTCTTTTAGTGTTATAATCATTCCACATGGTTGATGCACATGGTTGATGCAATCATTTATCCTTTTGTTATCCACTCCCTATCCTCTTCCCTTTCCTCCCATTGACTCACTACCAGAAATTCGCTAAATACCAACGGATTTACCGACGAACACTTTTCCGTCCGTAGTTCAGTCGGTAACTACCGAAGGAAACTTTTCCGTCGGTAACTACCGACGGAATATTTCCGTCGGTAACTACAGACGGAATTACGGATGGAAAAATTTTTGAATTAAAAAAAGGCGGGTCGCTGACGTGGAGGTTTTGGCGGGTCATTTTTTTCCGACCACATCACCGACGGATTCAAAAACGACAGCCTGTACAGTGACGTGACCGGTGCGCCGTTTACATGACCAACGGACTCACCGAGGGATTTGAAATGGCAGATCTGTACGGTGATGTGTCTATGTTTCCGTCAGAATCACAGACGTGATCACCGACTGATTCTCCGACGGAATATCCGTCGGTAAAAGTTAATATATGTCAGCTCTGCCGACCCTCTCCTCTCCTATTTCTCCTTCTTCTTTCCTAATCCCAACTCTCCCCATCTACAAACAACCAGCCCCCCCTCCCCCTAAAAAAAAGTCTTCCTCATATCAGCACAACAAGTTATATTTCTTGAAGTTTTGTGGTCACAGCATCCATGTTCTGATTTACCGAAGGATTTTATCAATTTTTGTAAGTAATTCTTTCTTTTTAAATTTTAATATTTAATTAAATGTCAATTATATTTTATCGTTTTTTTAGTATATGTATTTTGTTAGCAAATGT
>Ga0325414_1004643_pt1 | contig 14407 bp, 11 predicted proteins | sample PopdelMetagenome_8_FD_206183 | JGI IMG/M metagenome (GOLD analysis project Ga0325414, IMG submission 206183) | Populus deltoides microbial communities from Bellville, Georgia, United States - Leaf-PdKOR-R3 | ecosystem: Host-associated > Plants > Phyllosphere > Phylloplane/Leaf | place: USA...
ATACGTGTATTCTAATAGACACGTGGAGCGCAATGGTCAATGCGGTGATCTTATAAGATTTTGTAGAAAACGTGGCATTATCCAGTGGCACAGTTCTCGATACATGTTTATTATTATTATTATTATTATTATTATTATTATTATTTTTGTGATGGGAAGATATATTCTTCTGTGCATGGCTGGGGCGCGGATGGACTGGTGGCAATTTTCTTTTCTAGTTTGGTCTAGTTTTTTTTCTCGAAAAGGTAGATAAATATAGTGTATTCAACAATTATGCTAATTTTTAATATTGTAGTTTGAAAAAAATAAATTTTTAAAAATATTTTTAGTTATTTCTAATTAGATTCTATATATGTTTAGATAAAATTATTGTTGAATAAAAAATAATTTTAAAAAATTTGATTGAAATTAATAATAAAATTACTAATTAAAAATAACTAAAAGAAGATAGGTGGTGATTTCATAATTTCAAATTAAATAAGAAGTGTGTGATTATTAATAAATAAGAAATATAGTGAAATAATATTAAGATCATGGTTTTATTATTTTATTAAACTAGTTGCAATCTCATTAATAACATAATTCATTCACTATTATTCATGGCTTTATGAATATGGCACAAATTCAGTTAAAATATTATTAAAAACAAAATTTGGATGGTGATCAAAATTTGCAAATGCATGATCTTCCTGGGAATTCCTTCAAATATAGTTATATATTGATGAGTGTACATGTGTGAATACTTATTCTTGATTTCTTAGTTGTTCTCGACACTAAAAATCTGGTAAGTGATATCTTTCATCTTTACATGGATTTAAAAGTCTATACTAATTTGGATATCAAAACATCTACCAAATAATATTTTTCTACGATAATAACTAATGAATTTGTAAGTTATTTCACAAAAAAGATTATCTAGAAAAATAGTTAAAATAGCATTGTTGTTATCTCCATCTTCATCGTCATCATCCATATCCATATCGTTACTAACATCACCACCACCAGGCATCAATGATTTATGGAGATTTATAGCCCTACCCTTTGAACAGATGCTTCCAACTCCAACAGGCATTCCCCATAGATGCTCACACATGAAGTAAAAACAGAGAGTATTTATTAGAGACATTGATGCAATCCAGCCATCAAAGGATCCATTGGAGGTTCCAGTTGGTTCAGTTACTAGACTTAGGGCTAAGAAGTTCAAAGAAGCTTTCAATGGACTTCTTCAAGAGACATGAGCTAAGGTAAACTTCAAGAGGATTTGTAATAATAAAGAGCAAGCCTTGATTAATCTAATTCATGTTTAAGAGGGGCTTGTTGGTGGAACCAAGACCATTACACAAGGATTGGGAGAAGAAGACTAGATTCGGAGAGTTTGACCTTTCGTTACACTTTTGATCATAACTGGAGCTACAGATCTAATTTTGATGTGATTCTAGTTGTTCTGAAAACTAGACTTTCATACCTTTCCAACGGTATATGTCACACCTTCTAATTTATTAAGATGAGAGAAAACTATCCATTTTAAGTTGGCTTTTGTTGCTGCCAGACAGAATACGGAAACAACGAACTTGTCTTATTTAATTAGTTGGGCTATCAAACTTTATTTATTTTGAGATGAGACATTTTATTTAGGTCTTAGACTTGTTTATTTTAATTATTTTAGGCTAGTTTTAGCTTGGGTTGATTATTATTTAAATTGGGCTTATGTGAGACCTGTTAGGGAAACTAAAGTTTGAGCTTGGAGTTTAAATACTCTTTAGGAATAATTTTAGGGCAGATTTTTGATGATATTTTCAGCATTGTAGCCGAATTTTTGGTTGCTCAATCTTGGTTCTTGATTGAACTTTTAGCTTTTTAAAGAATTGACCATTCCTTGCTGTGAATTTAAACTTTCTTTGCTCGTCTCCGGATGTAAGCGTTGTGATCGAGTTGGTTTATAGTCTTGTTGCCTTGGAGCAAGTTTTCCATTGTGATAAGCTCATTCAAATCTCAACAAACTTGGATTAGATTGATCTTGGAGTCGCGAATTCTATTAAATTCTGCTAGGGTTTGCATCAGACAGAAATCGAGTCAGTGGGAGAGAGGACGTTCTTCTACCTCCATCCCCATAAAAAGCTTTTACCCTCAAAGCATCTCCAACGCAGCAGCTAAAAGAATAGGAAAAATGAAAAAAACTATACTTTTACCTTTTATTTTTGCTTTTAACCATTCCAACCAGTAAGCTATATGAATAGCTAAAATAGCTATACTTGTTTTGAAGTGTCATTTCTACATTTCTCTGTAGAAAAGCTAAAAGTAAATGAAAGGACGTTTCTCTATTGGCTAACATTCTCTTCCTTTATTTTGTATCTGTTGGCCAATGTTTGTTTTCCTCTTTAAAAGCACAACAAAAGGAAGAAAACTTACCTGGAAATTCAAAGCCTTGCATTGTGCCTCACCTTCTATATGATTTAGAAAAACAAAAATCAATTGTCCTCCAGTTAATTAATAACATCAGTTGTGTTAATTAGCTGAAATCAAAAGGCACGCTTGCTTAAAAAAATTTTCTATTTTCTTTTTTGCATCTCTTGATTCTTGAGACCTTTTGTTGTTAATTTGCTATTTGTGATAATTTTTATTTCTTTGTTATTTTATGTTTTTAATATGGGTTAAGAAAGATAGTTTTTATTTATGTTTTTATTTTTGATAAAATTAAGAGAAAGTAATGATGGTAGCTAATATTGATAAAAACATGGAGTGACATATCTTAAATTTATTTTTGATTTCTTGTTTTAATTTATGGTTAATTATATTTTGTCTTGTTGAAAATACAACTAAACCAGTATATCAATCATTTTTTAGTTCCAAAAAATGGCCAAATTGTAATGGTTGTATGATTAGATTAATGTTAGAATAAGTAGGAGGCAATGCTTATTATTAATTCACTTTATGGAAAATATAAAATTGCTAGACATTAAATGCGAGCTTCCTTTACACCCTCTTATGAGATTTTAACTTGAGTGTTTTTTTTTATATATATAATATAGATGGATTCAAATTTTCCAAGCTCTTTTACTAACTTTCTTATGAGCGAGTCAGAAGATATTCTCTCTCAACCAAATGATTCTAATCAATTAATTGATGACTTAATATACTCGAATTTAAATGTCCATACAATAAAAAAATCACAAAGAAGTAAAAACTTCTCACTAGAGGAAGATTGTTTACTTGTCTTTGCATGGTTAAATAAGCATCTCAAGTAGATGACAAGAAATAAATAGAGAAGTCGGTAAATTTGTTGGATTTGCTACTCAAATTGAAAATCATCAGCAAAGTGAAATGACAGAAGAATCAAAGGTAATTTTAATATTCATTTTCATGTTAAATTGTTTAACACATATTTTAACATTACTGAATTTCTCTATTTTTTTACCAAATTAATGATGCTCGATAAATGTATGCTTCTTGCGTTGGCAAACGATTTCAACTAGAACATTGTTGGGTTATCTTAAGAAAAGAACCCAAATGGCAATTTGAGTATGCAAGTCAACATCAAAGGTCAAACAAGAAACAAAAAAGTCATGTCAATGCAAGTCCGGCTTCATCAGCTCCATCTACCCATGATTCTGTTAGTTTAGGAGAAGATAGTGAACCGTTGATTTATCAAGATAGACCAATTGGTCAGAAGGCTGCAAAGGAACGACTTAAATGTAAACAAGGAAAAGATAAAGTTGGGGAAATAACTGTAACAAATCTTTTACAGCAATTTAAGGATACTTTTTTGAAGTTCTTCTAACACTTAACAATAATAAGTAGGATTAATTAACTTAAAAGATAACAACCATAATGAAAAAAAAACATAAAAACTTGAAAATTATGATAACATAAGAACTTCAAATCTAATTATTCTACTTATTGTCATATTGTTCCCACAAATGTTCAATCAAATCTTCTTGTAGTTAAGAGCTAGGCGCTTTATCCCTGATTCGATTATGAGTTTGAAGAAAATCATGTAGTTTTGGTATTTCATCATGTGACACTGATATAAAGGAATTGACTTCACGTTCATGGTCAAATCCAAGGTTCATTGCTCCTTCATCCTCAATAATTATATTATGCATTATTATGCAAGCTTTCATAATATTTGCAAGCGTTTCTTCATCCCAGTATCGCACAGGTCCACATACAATTGCAAAACGAGATTACAGCACCCCAAATACCCGCTGCACATCCTTTCTTGCAGATTTTTGCTTACTTGCAAAATATTTTCTCTTTGCTCCTAATAGCCTTGAGATTGTCTTAACAAAGGTTGACTAATTAGGATAAATCTCATTTGCTAAATAGTATCCCATTGTATATTAATGCCTATTAATTGTATAATTAATAGAAGCAGTACGACCTTCAGTAAGTGCAGCAAAGACAAGTGACTGATCAAGAACATTAATATCATTTAGTGATCCAGGCATTCCAAAAAAGGCATGCCATATCCAAAGATCTTGTGAAATGACCGCCTCTAGAATTATAGTTGGTTTACGATAATGACAAGTATACATCTCATGCCATGCAATCGAGCATTTCTCTCATTTTTAATGCATACAGTCAATGCTCCCTAACATCCCTAGAAATCCACGCTACTCTCCAATTGATAATAATCGACAAATATAGAACTCGTTTGGTGCCCTTAGACACCAATCACCAAAATATTTTACGATTGCTTTGACGAAAGCTCTAAGACTTTCTATCGAAGTGGTTTCCCCAATTCAAAGATATTCATCAGTAAGATCTGCAGGAATACCATATATAAGTATCTTATGAGTTGCAGTTACCTTTTGAAGGCAAGATAAACCAAGAACACCAAGAGCATCTGTTCTTTGTTTGAAATATGGATTGTGAGCTTCAACTGCATTTGCGATCCGAAGAAAAAGACGACGATTCATCCTAAGTCTTCTTCGAAATTGACTTTCAATGAATTTAGGATTTTCAGCAAAATAATCATTATATAGCCTTAACTCACCTTCTGTTCTATTACGATTAACAATATTGTGGTCAAGAATAGAGCCACGATACTCTGTTCTCTGCCCTTGATTATTCGATTCTTCTTCAGTAACCACTGCGGTAGCAATTTGAAAGGCGAACATGAGAGTGTCATCATCAAAATCAAAAGCATCATAAAAATTAAAATTAGAATGATTCATGATGAATTTTAATGAAATATAATAAAGATTGGAGAGAAGAAAATGATGAGGAAAAATATTTAGGTATATGAAAATATTTATAGATGGATTATTTTTTCAAATTTTGCAATCTTAGAATATTGATAGTTATTTTTTCAAAATTTGAAATCTTAAAATTTAAAATGTTGACGGTTTTTTTCAAAGTTTGAATTTGAATTTACTTTTCAAAAATCAAATTTTAACAATAACATATAAAACTGAAAATTCATTACCAGAGAACCGGAGAAAACCAACGGAATTACCGATGAAAATATTTCATTGGTAGTTATTACCGACGGACTAAATTTCATCTTAAAATCTGTCGATATATATCGACCGTATCTCCGACGGACTATACATTTTGTTTGGAAAGATAAACGGCGTGGTGATGTGGAGTTTTTTCAGACAATTTTATCAACGGAATGACCGAGGGATTCAAACTAAGATAGCCGTACAGTGACATGACACTGTCACTGACAGAATCACCGATGGAATCACCGATGGAATGTATCCGTCGGTGATTCCATCGGTAAAAACCATTATATACATCCCCTCTACCGACACTCTCTTCCTCTCTTTCTCCTTCTTCTTTCCCATCCCACCTCTCCCCTCCCAAACTGCAGCCAACCACCTATCCCAACTCTTCACTATTCTCAACACAAGCACTCAGGTTTCTTATATCTTGTACGTGGTCACAACATCCGTTTCTTGTGGATTTTATTATTTTTTTATAAGTAAATCTATTCTTTTTAGTTTTAACATTTAAATGTGAATTTTATCGGTTTTTTAGTATATATATTTTGTTAACATATGTACTTGTTTGATTGTTATTTGTCAAAGAAACTTGTACTATGAATGTATAATTTTGTAGTTGTTATAGTTTGTTTTAGATTTTGTCAAATTATATTTGTTTGTAAATTGTTAAAATTTTATTTGAATTACACCGAATTAAATGTGTTGTGATGAAATAAATAATTAATAGCGAGTTTCACGGGTCTTTTTTAATTGTTATCAATTCTATTTCGAAGTTGTGATTTCTGTAAATTTATATATGTATAAATTTGTATGTATGAACGTTGATAGTTGATAATTGATAATGAATATTTAATATAATTGTTGTTTTAGTTTGTTTGATAATGTCGGGGAAAACCAATATTTTTGTTATGTTTTATAGAGGTTCAATAGAAGTCATGGATGATCGTTAATGGATGTATCGGGACTCACCCCAAGGATTGCGGAGGATAGATTATTGTAACGGTGTCCAGGGTTTTATTAATTTCGCAACATCTATTCCGAGGAATTTTACTAATGGCGGTATTAGGTGTCCATGCAGGAAGTGTAAAAATTTAAAGTTTCTGCATCAAGATGTTGTAACGATGCATCTTCTAACCAAAGGGTTCATGGAGAATTACCTGTGTTGGTATGCACATGGAGAACTATTTGTTCCTGATGAGATAATAAAAGAACAGGTGGTTGGGTCAACTTCTAGTGCTAGCAACATGCATGAAGTTGGAAATGAGAACAGTAATCCTTACAGGAATATGGTTGTAGATGCAATGAAAATGAGTGAAGGTAATGTCAAGGAATGTCCAATCGTAGAAGAAGAACCTAATGCAGATGCAACAAGGTTTTTTGATCTGTTGAAAGATTTTGATGAACCATTATGGGATGGCTGCACGAACCACAGTAAATTATCAGCCGTAGCACAGGTGTTCACCATCAAGTCAGATCACGGATTAAGTGAGGCCAGTTATGACAAGATTATTGAATGGGCGAGAAGCATTTTACCTGAAGGGAATAGGCTGAAAGAGAACTTCTATGCTGCCAAGTCCATGATGAAACCCATCGGTTTAAGATACCAGAAAATTGATATATGCCCTAACTTATGCATGTTATACTACCTTGAAAATGCTGAGATGACCGAGTGCATGACATGCGGGCATTCTCGTTACAAACCCAGAACTGATAAAGGGAAGACTCTCGTGGCATATAAAAAACTTAGATACTTCCCAATCACACCTAGACTGTAGAGGTTATTCATGTCACCAAGGACTACTAAGCACATGGCATGGCATCAATCACACCATATTTGTCTTCGTCCATTGATTGATGAGTTGACGCAGTTGTGGTCCTTTGGATCTTTGACTTATGACATCTCGAGGAAACAGAATTTTGTTATGAGAGCGGCTTAGATGTGGACTATCAATGATTTCCCAGCTTATGGAATGGTTTCTGGTTGGAGCACGCATGGAAAGCTAGCATGTCCATACTGTATGGAGAACAACAAGGCATTCATGCTAACAAACGAGGATAAAGCTTCTTTTTTTTACTGTCACCGTCATTTATTGCCGCCGAATCACAGGTATAGAAAGAACAAAAATGATTTCTTTATTGGCAAAGTTGAAAAGGATGTTGCACCCCCGCGTCTTTCCGGTGAAGAATTGTTTAATGTTGTGTCAGAGTATGGTGACATTGTGTTTGGTCTCCAATCAGGTAACCAGAAGTTTCCTGGTTTTGGTTTGACCCATAATTGGGTGAATTGAAGTATCTTTTGGGAGCTTTCTTATTGGAAAACCAATCTTCTCCGCCATAACCTTGACGTCATGCACATTGAAAAGAACTTGTTTGAGAACATTTTCAACACCGTCATGGATGTGCAGGGGAAGACAAAGGACAACATCAAGTCTAGATTGGATGTAGCACTGCTCTATAACCGTAAAAATATGGAGTTGGTTTGTGATGGGTCACAGGTCACAAAACCATGAGCAAGTTTCGTGCTAGAGAAAAACGCACAACTACTTGTCTATAAATGGCTTAAGAGTCTGTGTTTCCTCGATGGACATGCCTCGAACATATCAAGGCTGGTTAACACGGAGGAATGCAGATTATATGGAATGAAGAGTCATGACTGTCATGTGTTTATGCAAACACTCATCCCATTAGCTTTTCGTGATTTGTTGCCAAAGAGGATATGGGATGCACTAACGGAGATCAGTCATTTCTTCAGAGATATATGCTTCAGCAAGTTGAATGTTGATCACATTGAAAGGTTTGAAAAGAATATCATCGAGACAATATGCAACTTGAGATAATATTCCCTCCATCATTTTTTGACTCAATGGAGCATCTACCCATACATTTACCGTTTGATGTAAAAGTTGGAGGACCGGTCCAGTACAGATGGATGTATCCATTTGAGAGGTACTTGTTCAATCTTAAAAAAAAAGGTTAAGAACAAGGCGCATGTTGAGGCGTCAATATGTAAGGCCTATATTGTTGAGGAGATCTCAACATTTATCTCATACTATTTCGAACCTCATTTGAGAACGAGGATCAACCGTGTTCCACGGCATGATGATGGTGGTGAAGTGCCTTCAAGTGGGAACTTGTCAATATTTTTCAATCCTGGATGACGCACACCTAAAAATACCGTGAGGGGAAGATATTTGTCTGAAATAGAGTTCAGACAAACACACAACTATGTCCTATTTAACTGTGATGAGCTGAGACCCTTTATTAAATAAGTAGATGTTCGACTTAAACTTTGTCAAGAGTGTATTATTTATGTTTTGTGATACCATAAACTCATATAATTTGGAACAACCTTACAGGCAACATCGACGATACTTATTGTCCAATAACTCACAGCTGACCGAATCCTAGATCTTTCAATTACAAGATGAACAATTTGCCACATGGTTTAGAACACATGTAAGTCCTATCACAAACTCATTATCTTTTGCAATGTAATTAATTGTATGTCAATTTTACATAATATCTGTTTATTGATTATTGTTGTATTTAATTTACAAGGTTTATCAAATGGGAGGTAGTGCTGTTATTTCACTGTCTTTACTAAGCCTGGGCCCTGAAAGAAAAGTCAAGTGTTATAACAGGTATTTTGTCAATGGATATGTCTTTCATAGTGAAGAATATAGGCATGGAAGAAAGACATACAACAACGGTGTTTGTATTAAGGGATCGACTTCTTGTGAGTTTGAAATTGACTACTACGGTAGATTGGAAGAGGTCATCGAACTGTAATATCATAGCGAGCAGAATAGAGTGTTTTTATTCAAATGATATTGGTAAGACACAACTGACAGAGGAATCAGAGTAGATCCTCACTATGGTCTCGTTGAAATCAACTCAAAAGCTAGACACCGTAACGTAAACGACGTCTTTGTTTTTGCAAAGCAATATCAATAAGTTTATTACACATACACCCCTTCCTTTAGAAAGGACCGATCAAGAGTTGATTGGTTATTCGTTTTAAAAACAAAACCCAAGGGTCATGTCGAGGTTGTTTAGGATGAGAACGAAGACACAAGTGTGATAGATGAAGTCTTTCAGGCTAGTGAGTTGGTTGAACCATACTGAGTTGCTCCTTCGATTGACTTAGAAGAAAATTCAAATTTTCATGTTTTCAGCAATACTCTTGTTAATGTTGACGCAAAGGAGTTGAATGCTGTTATGAACTCTACTAGTGGACCAAAGAATGTTGTTGAAGAAGATGATAACAAAATTGAAGATTGCGATGAAGCTGATGATAACAATTAAATTGAGGACGAAGATGAAAATTCCAACTAACTAAACATGTTCTAAAGCCTTATTTTTATAATGTAATAATTTGGAACATGAAATATTTATTCTTCTTTAATGGTCAGCTCTTGTTATTGTGCTGCGTGTGCTGTAAGATTTCAATTCAAGATTTTGTGACACGGTTACACAAAAAAAAAGAAAAATTTACGGTTTCACCGACGGACTACAACCTGTCGGTATTTCACAAAGAGTTGAAAAACAATTACGGGAGTGTGCCACAATCCTCGACAGAGTCACCGATGGCTTATAACCCATCAGTATTTCACAGAGAGTTGAAAAACATTTACGGGATTGTGTCACAATCACTGATGGGTACACCAACGGACTATAACCCGTCGGTATTTCACAGAGAGTTCAAACAAATTTACGGGATTGTGCCACAATCACCGACAGAATCACTGATGGAGTTACCAAATTACATTACCGACGGACTCACCGACGGATTACGCACATCCCAAAGCATAGCATGTCAGACGAGTGTCTGTCGGCACAAATATCAATGGATTTTCCGACAGATCGAAAAGTCAGGCGGGATTTTTGAACTTTTTTGGTGCGCATATCAATTAATTTCTGACGATATTACCGATGAAATTTAATGTCACCGACAACAATTAATGTCCGTCGGTAATTCTGTCGGAAATATTGCCATATAAAACACCCCCTTCCCCCCATTTGGTTCATTTTTTTTCTCTCGGCTCAGTTTCTCTTCTTCTCTATTTCTCTTCTCCTCTCCGGTTGCATTTGGCTTTTTGAAGAGATTTACCCCTATTTGGTGGAAGTTTTAAAAGGTATGTATTCCTTTTTCTTTATCTTTGTATTTTTTTTATTTTAATCATGATTATTTTTTTTGGTGTTCTTTGTTTTGTGTATTGTTTGTAGATAAAATCTTAAATTCAACACACTATTAAGGTAAGCATTTTTTATTCCCAAATTTATTTTGAATTGATATAGTGTTTTTTAGTTTTGTGTATTGTTTGTTTTGTGTTAAGGTTGTTTTATATGGTGTTTTTTAGTTTTTTCATTTTATTTATTAATTTTATGATATTATTGTTTGTATTGCTATAATTGTTATTGTCGAATTTATGTTAAAAATATTAATTTATATATAGAATTACATTTAATTAGTTTATCTTAATTTAGAATATTATTGTTTACCTGTCATTGTTATTACTTGTAACTCTAAGTACCAATTTAACAATGAATGTTCATAGTTGAAATTGATTCTTTTACTTGAATTTCGTTATATGATGTTATTGAATAGATGTTTTGTGTTGATGATGAGTTGGGTTAAAATCCAGGATGATTGGATCGGGATGTGAAATAAAATTGGAAGTATAATATGATTTTGTCGATAACTTGGGACCCCCCAGTATAGGGAAGACTCTGTCCAATTTTTTTTTAAATAATCGAAGTTAATTATGTAATTATTCGTATAAATTTATGTAGATGCGTAGAAAGAAATCTACAGCACGTTGTCAGAAGACGGTTGCAGCTAGTTCTTCTAGCAGCGAGGAGGACGTATACTTAGGTGCTGATCACGGCGAGGAATCTACGCCAACTTGTGATGCTACCTCTTCTAGCGCGGTTTCACAGCGCAGAAGCGGTGTGCCTTCACAGCAGGGTCAATTCACCCGCAAGTACGAGGCACAATGGAAGGATGACCTCTCAATGTAAGTTTGTTTAGGTTTTACTTTTTTTTATATACTTATAACATAATTTAAGAATAACTAATTAATATTATTACTTTTATTTAATTTCAGGTTCACAAACATTGAGGCTGTAAGGGCTATAACATTGGCGTTTAAATGGTCGATGGAGATTTCATTGTTTCAATGGAGCCAGGTTTCCAAACATCCTGAGTGGAAACCTAATATCGATGCATAGTTTAAGCGATTTCAGGTCGGTGTTAGTTTTTCATTTTCAGCTTATAATTTTTATAATTTTATATCTTGTAATATTTTTATTTTATATGAATTATTTATATACACAAAACAAATTTGAGTGGGATAGGGCAAACAACACTGTTGTGAGGAGGGTATGGGAGAATCACGCGGCAACTAGGTAACATCGAAAATAATATTTATTTTTGTTTTATAATTTTATGTTTTAAATTCTAATTTGTTACTATGGAAGTAGGTTGCGTGATTTTTGGTATGACACAAAAATAAAATAAAAAAGAAACGCGAGGAATAACGGTCTTGAAGGATGGAATGAGGTGGCGGTTTGGCGGGAATTCAAACCGCCATTCATCTCGGGGGAAATATGGACGGCATATATTGAGCACGTGACCTTAGAGTGGTTCTCACGGCGCTCACAGTCCGACGCCGACAACCGGAACCGGCAAATTCATGGTTCGGTGACCATGCACACTGGCGGATCCATCCCATTCAGCGCATATGCAAAGCAGATGGTAAGATTAATTTTAATGAAATATATCGTTAATTAATTTGTCGTTCCTTATTAAATAACTTTCAACCTATTTTTGCCTTACAGGCTGCGTCTCTTGGACGTGAGCCGAGTCCAATGGAGCTGTTTGTAGAGATGCATGTGCGGAGTCAAGACCGCCAAAAGGGGGTGCAGCAGTTTATGGACAATCGTGCTCAGCACTTTGTGGTATGTACGTTCATTCATTTTATTTTGTAAATTATTATTTTCTTGAATTGCATCTTGAATTGCATATGATGATTTTTTTAAAAGAATTTCAGGAGATCTATAATAACCGATTGAGGGAGAGATATGGGGACAATCCTTCGACCCATCCAGATTTCGATCCAGATTTGTGGATGGAGGTGAGATCGTCTGGTGGACCCGATAAAAATCGGGTCTACGGGCTCTCCAACACTACGGCTGAAAACTTGCGTTCGGCTCGTAGTGTCTCAACCGTTGGGAGCACTCCATCAGTATCGAGCACCTAGTCTGAGGAGCTCACTGCCTTGAAACAACAATATCAACAACTCTTGACGAATTATAATGAGCTCCGTCACATAGTCATGGAGATGAGATCAAAGATGGGTGATGATACTTGTGCAGGGTCTTTTTGGCCGTACGGTCCCGGGAACAAGCAGCCTCCTCCTCCTCCTCCTCCTCCTCCTCCTCCAGCTCCGCCGCTATCCTAGTTTAATTTTGTTTTTTAAACACATTAAATTTGTAATGAATATTTGGATGAATATTATTTAACATTATTTTAATATTTTTAATGTTTAATCCAATTTTATTTGTTTATTACAGTTTTACTATTAATAAATTAATTTTTCATATATATTTTAAATAGATACCGAAGGCTGTACCAACGGATAATATCCGTCGGTGATTCACAGAAAGTTGCCAATCAATTGTCAGCCATGCCATCATTACCAATGGATAATATCCGTCGGTGATAACATACAGACGGCTTTACCGACAGATAATATTCGTCGGTATTTCACAGAGAGTTGCCACACAATTACCACCAATGCCATAATTACCGACGGATTGTCCGTCGGTAATTACCGTTGAAAATTCAGACGGATTTATTCCATCGGTAATGTTCCCACTGGAAAAAAAAATTTTGGCGCGCGTATCCGTCTGTAAGACCGTCGGTGTTCCATCGATGGGTTGGTTTTTTTATTTGCGACAGAATTAGCGACGAAAAGGGGAATTACCGACGACTATTATACTGACGGACGTGTTCTGTCGGTAAGGCCGTCGGTAATTATTTCACCGACAGAGTTCATTCCTGTCACCGACGGAATGAGTCCGTCGGTAAAACTGTTTAATGGTGTAGTGATTAAAAATATTCATATAAATAAATTTTAAATTTAAAAGTTTTCAATTTAACTTAAAATTATATCTCTTAACTTTCATATTACCTTCATTAATTTTATAAATTACTCATATTAATTATATAATTAATAACATCATAATTATATTATATAAAAAATAACTAAATTAGTTATATAATTATATTAAAATTAATTTAACATAAAATATAATTGTCTCTTCTAAATAGCTTTTTACAAATGGAATGCACATAAACAAAAAAAACTATATTTACACTATTCAAAAAGCTATTTTATCAATTTGACTCTTTAATATAGCATTTTTTATTGGAAATGCTCTCAGTATCTCTCTTTAACTAAAATTTAAATTTATTTTAATTTTTAACATATGCTTGCATCGGACAATAAAAATCCACATGATTTTTTTTATGTCTAATTTTCAATAAATAAAATATATACTAATGATAATTAAATTTAAAAAATATAAAGTTACTCGAACTAATCTTAAAAAAGACTACAAAAATTGTTTGATTTATATTAAAACAATATAAATACAATTTTATTTATATAGATTGAAGTATGTATGCATTAGGGTATGCACATCTTTCCCTGTCTTCATCCCTTCCTCTAGGAAAAAATAAAACAAAAATCAAGTGTATTATTCTCATTCTCTTTGGGAATCGAAAGAAACACACACACACACACACACACACACACACACACAAATATACATGCGTGACTGTGATAATCTTCTGAAAATAATAGAACTGAGAATTTTATACTGATATAATGCAGGATCAAGTACACACCCAACATAAAATGAAAAGGACGACGATTGCTAACAAAGGATCA